>MDSV01067051.1_pt1 | contig 33296 bp, 24 predicted proteins | sample 810851 | NCBI WGS metagenome assembly MDSV01 (sample SAMN05326640, study PRJNA326480) | marine metagenome | isolation source: seawater | place: Atlantic Ocean: North East | collected 2012 | reverse complement strand
CGATACACTAACATCTTTTACAGGCCTAGATAAAGATCCATTTTCAATAATCCAAGCTTCCTGGGCAGCGAATTGGAACGACCCTCTACCTGTATCTACTTGTCCGCCTCTACTTCCGCAAGCATAAATTCCGAAGTCAATATCTTCTATTAATTCATCAAGATCTCGGTGAGTTCCACCTTGTATAACGGTATTAGACATCCTAACAAGTGGATGATGAAGGCCATCTTGCGCTCTTGCTCCACCGTTTGGTTGAAGATCAAACCTATGTGCTGTTTCGCGGTGATTTAGGTATTCGGTTAGGACTCCATTTACAATGAGGTTTTTCGGTCTAGGGTCAACTCCCTCATCATCGATTGGATAGCAGCCATATCCTCCCCTGATAGTTGGGTCGTCAATCACAGTACAAATTTCAGAACCAATGGTTTCTCCAAGTCTTCCTTCAAGACAAGAATCTCCTGCAGCAACTAAGTCTGCTTCACAAGGGTGGCCCAATGCTTCGTGAATGTATACTCCAGTAAGGTCTCTATCTGCAACTAATGGCATTCTTCCTGAAGGTGCTCTTTCAGCAGTAAGTAATCTGAGTGCGGAAATTTTAGCATTTCTTCCCATTTCTCCAAGGTCACAAGCCTCGATTAACTCAAGTCCGCCTTCGCCCCCATGTCTCATTCTATAGGAGACTACATCGTCTCCATCTCGTGCTGTAACCATACCATTGATCAAGCTTCTTTGGAATGACCAAATACGGTTCATTCCTTCACTAGTAATCAATTCGGTGTGAATATGTTCGTCTGACCAACCAGTTGCAGTTGATACGATTCGATCATCATCCTTGGCTTCATTGTCAATAGCTAACATCATTTCGATTCTTTTGTCAAGGTCTGTTTCTCGGATATCTTTCTTACTTTTCCAGTGAATTTCGTCTTCGATTATAGGAACTTCTGCCAGTTCAATGATTGTTTGCGATGGAGAACGTCTTGCAGCAACCGCTTTTGCTAATCTGAAAGTTGAATCTACTTGTTGTGTAATTGATTCTACATCACTTGTTGAATGAACCCCCCAGGCCCCATCTGCAAGGATTCGCATAGTAACTCCTACTTCTTGTCCAGGAATTGCTCTCTCGAGTTCACCATCTTTGAGTGATGCTGTGTTTGTAGTCTCGCTGACAAGTCGGATTTCAGCGTAGTCAGCACCAAGACTAGTCGCCATCTCTAGCGCCTTAGTAATCTTGTCTTCATCCAAGATTCGACCGTTTGAGAAATGGGATTCTGTCTGCCGGCTAGTAACTACCATGTGTAGGTGGTGTAAGAGGGACTCTTTGACCCTTACGAACTTTAGCGTATGTCTGCGAGGTGAATATGAGCAATTGCAGCATTCTCATTTTTTGTAGAAACTATACCCATTCTAGTGGAATCAAAAATCTCTAGATTTGGGCGGTCATCCAATAATGTGAAGTCCATTTTATCAGCATGTTCTACAAAATCAGAATCGGAATTGGAGCATGACAAATCGACCATCCAAGCCGTAGTGTCTCCTTTTTGCAATCCTGCACGATTGAAACTTGTTGCAATATGGTGCGTGCCTGAAAGTAATCTGATAAACTCTCCATCGATTGAATTTGATTTCATCATAGCTCTTTCTTTGTTCCTAATTAGAACATTATATGCTGCCCATGCGTGAATATCACTAGCTAATGCAGTTCCGCCAATCAATGCCCAATCTCCAGATTTCCGATTTGAAATCCAAGACATGGCAAGTGCCCGAGGATCTTCACAAGGAGTTTGTAAAGTAACTCGCCTACAAGGGAAATCCGGTGCGCTCACAGATGTCGGAAAGAGTACTATGTTTCAATCATGACGCTCACCTGGCAGTGGTTCGTCATCACTTCGAGGCTTTTTCTGTTCACTAGAAACTGCAAGCATTCTTACTGAATCCATAATTTTGTCAACTAATTTCGGCCCCCATCCTCGCTTTGATTTTAGTGAATCTAGTTCTGTAAAACTCATCGCTAACAAATCAGCAGGAGTTCTAATGCCCATTTTGGATAATGTTCTAGCACGATTACGTCCAACATTCTTGACCTGGACGAGTTGAAGCAAATCTTCCTTACAGCCAGCTCTTACTCTAGATCTCGTTAATTCTATCATACCTACTAATTGGGCAACATGCCCTAGATGTTCTTCTGCGAAAACATCGTCTCGAAGAAGTACTTCTCTTCCTGCATGAAGTAACCAAGCCATCAAATCAGTTCTGGAGTGGACATCGCCAGGAGTAACTCCAATCTTCTTTTCAATATCCCTCAAGTCCTCTTCTTCATACCACATCTCTGTGCACCATGCACTTTTCACAAGTCCCATCGCCCTTTCATCAATCGGACTTTCAATCAATAATTCATCTTCAACTAAAGCCGCTTTCTGACGCAAAGTACTTCCAAATTCTAGTTCGCTAGATTTAGGCCAAAATGAGATGAAATCAGGTGTTGCAGCAACTAAGTGGCATAGGCTGAAGTGTGTGACTGGTAAACTTTCGCGAACAATTCTTCGCACAGCACGACGTAATCCATCGATTAGTATGTCAGCAGATAGAGGGTCGATGTAAAGTTGAGCGATTCTTTCGCCCATAGCCGTTGCTTCATACTCTGTGTCAAGAGCTTCTACATTGAAAATTTCTGTACTAGAAATCGCAATACTAGATGCTCTTTTGAAACCAAATGTCGCTTCAGTTGGTTCTTTTGATTTCTTAGCAGACATTGTTACGCCAGATGCAGACTGTGCTGCATCAACCCACGAAGGGGTTTCATCATCCCATGTTTCGCTAATTGTTCCAATGCTTTTCCGCCTAATGAATCGCTTTTCAACTAACCATCTAAGCATACCATCAATATTTTCTTGAAGATAGGAATGAGTTTGAGAATGACCTAGATAAGTTCTTGAAAAGAAATCACCAATATTTTGTCTAGAGTTTAATCCACCCGTTGCAATTGAAGAAAGAAGATGGAATCTCAAAGCAGGTTCGGCTGCTAATTTCGACGTAATATCTTCGACTGGGCCGTGGATGTATCGATCGGCTATTTCGTCTGCAACTTCTCTCGGGTCACCACCTTTGCAGGCTAACCAAGCTTCGCCAAGAGGGTCATATCTAGGCCTACCTGCCCTTCCGAGCATTTGTCTGACTTCCATGACAGGTAGGAATCTACTCATTCCGTCATCATATCTTTTCAAGTCCCTAACTAGAACTCTACGTGCAGGTAAGTTTACTCCTGCTGCAAGTGTTGGTGTTGCACAGAGACAATGCAAAATACGTTCTTTGAATGCATTCTCTATCATGCTTCTCTGTTTATGTTGTAAACCCGCATGATGGAAAGCGACACCTCCCTTTACACATTCTGCTAGTATGTCGCCCATAGCAGAATTAGAGGTGCGCGAAAGTCTCTCAGATAATTCCTTCAAAACAATTAATGATTCAGGATTTAATTTTGTCAAATGTTTGTGCATTCTTTGGCCCAACTTCTTGGCCTCTGATTGAGCTGAGCGCCTAGCAGCAACGAAAACAAGTAATTGGCCACCCTGTTCGTAAACATCGCCGAGGGCAGCCCATGCAATGTGGCTCTTTGGGCCGGTTAGAGTTCTTGGAGGGTTGAGGTTTCCTTCCGTAGTCAATTCACTTTGTTGAATAGCCCTCGGTTCTAAATCTAATTCCGCTAAGGTCGAATATTCTAGACTAACCGGTCGCCATTCCGATACAACTAGAACGCTGTCTAACCAATCGGCAAGATCCTGAGAATTTCCTACTGTCGCTGATAGAGTTATTATTTGCGCATCAGGAAGTAGATGGCGAATACGTGTGAGGTTAATTTCCATAGTAGGGCCTCTGTGGCTGTCGTTAACAAGGTGAAATTCATCAGCGACTACAACTGAAACCCGCCGCATAATCTCTGGTTTTGATCTTATTAGAGAATCTAACTTTTCGCTGGTGCACACCAGTATGTCGCAATCATCAATTTGTCTTGCTTCGCTAGGTGCATCACCTATCCCTAGCCCAATTTTGAGCCCAAGTTTATCTCCTAATTCTTTCAATTCACCCATTTTTTCGCTAGCCAGTGCTTTCAGAGGTACGATGTAAATTCCTCTAGAACCAATATCTTTGGTCATAATTTGGTTTACTATTCCCATAAATGCAACTAAACTTTTACCACTTGCAGTTGGTATGCAAACCATGGTATTACGTCCGGCCATAATCGAAGGCATTGCTTCTGCTTGAGGTGGATGTAGTGTTGTAATTCCCCATTCATTCTCTATGAAATCGACTAAACTATCCGGCAATCCGAGTTGCGATATAGCGCGTTCCGGGTCACCCATGGCGCATAGTGGTGGTCAATAGTCCAAAAGGTAAGCGATTGATTAGCCGACACCCTCAAGGTCTATCGTCGATGTGGATGCAACATGAGCCCCGACGATACCATGGTGGATGAGAGACTTTCAGTCTTCGAGGATGAGCCAGATTTGAATGATTGGTTCGAGGTAATTTGTGGCTCTATGATGGCCGTTATTGGTGTATTCCAGTTAATTTCTCCTGGTAATTTAGTCGATCCTGGCGTCATGAGATGGTTCGCTTCAGCAGTAACAATCTCGGGATTGGTATGGGTTGCTCACGGTTTGAAAGATATGGCAATAAAAGAAGTTCGCAAATCTATAGTACTTCTCGAGATGGGTTCAAGGCAAGGGACAGTAGATTTCGGGCTAATTAGAGATGTTATTCTAAACCCTGAAACATACACTGAGTTCCTAGTGAAGGAATATGAGAATGCGTATTCTGATGGTGTAATCACCGATGAAGAGCTTTCTGAACTGAAGGCAATCCAGCAAGCACTTGGAATCAGCGATGAAGAAGCCGCTAAAATGGCTGTCAGAGGCGCTGTAAAATCTGCAATAGCAGATGGAAAGGTGAGTGACGAAGAAAGAGAAATGATTGATGAGGCAGCAAAGAGCCTTTCAAAAGCTAAGAGAACCAAACTTAGCAAAGCACTTGATAGTGGTAAGATAACTGATGAAGTAGAGAAGATTCTACAATCATTAGATGAATAATTAATTCCACATATTTTCAGATATCATCTGATTAAGTATTAGTTTAGCCTTATTACGGCGTCTATTTTCAGCAATTATTCCGATTGCTGCAAGGGATATGCCAGCAATAATCCAAAGATGTTGAGACTCAAGTAGTGGCGTATTGGGTTGTACTGCAGTTGTTGAATACAGTAGGTTGTGGTCAACATTATTGTTGAATTCGATTCTGAACTCTAGATCATCTTTTACTCCATCTAGCATTGTAATTGAGATTAGATATGGGTAAAGATTGTCTTGCATCAGCCTCCATCTTCCTTCAGGTATATCCACTGGTCTAGTACCCCAAGTAGGGTCTTGAATCGTTCCTAATGAACCAGATTTAACCATCTCAGTATCGAGGCGTATGACATTAGAATCAGGTAATTCATCAACAACTAATAGTGCTTCTAGCATTAGTAAATCTAGCATCAATGTTCTTGCAGCAAGCAAGATGAATGTACGCGAATGAGGATCTAAACTATTGTCAGAAGATTGACGTTCACCTTTTTGTGCAACCTTTGCGAAAATTAAGGATTCTAAATCAAGTTCGTAAATTTGAGGGATGTGAAGTTGCCATCTTCCATCATCAAGAGGCCAAGCAGCATCTGCTACAAGTCGTACAGACCAATCTTCGCCATCCAGCATTCCAAATGTCGCACCCACGTGTAATGCTCTGGAAGATGCAGGCGTACCTGGGTGAGATGCATGCCATAATTGGTCGAGTCTTGTATCAATCAATTCGTCTAGACTCATTTCGTCCGAGGATTGGACTTCACCCCCTATCGCCCATAATGGCGAGACTACTCCTCCTAATACCAAAATAAGTACTCCGGGGACGAATAAACCAAACCTAATCGACATTGAAGTAGTGTCTTTTCTAAATTCTAAAACTAATCCAACTAGGAGCGCAATAGACATTATTAGGGCCATAATTCCAGATGCAGCATTAAGTTCCTTAGCACCCATTTCTTCGGCTTTCATTCCTAATCCTTCCCATTCATATGATGAATAATCGAACTCTTCAGGGGATGTAGGGCCTATTCCCTCGAATGCAATAATTCCTGCCCATTGGTAAGGTTGGAAGGCATTCAACCTCCCTCCTATACACATATCATATTCGCCAGCAGGCAAAGCCCTCCATTGCCAAGTAAAACGAGACTCTCCATTGATAACTTCAGTTTCTAGATCAGGAGTTGGCGCTAGCCTTCTATCCGGCAATATAAGGTCAGGTTGCCCATGAGATTGTTCGATTTCAGAAGGGACAATGTCCCAGACAAAAGTTATTCGAAGTAATTCGTGATTATCTACATCAAATCTCCAACAGTCTCTATCATCTTCAACAAGAGCGCCGTAATGGTTTGTTTCAAGATCGGTTGCTCTTGGACTACCATCAGATGATGGTTCATCGATATTTCTAGATTCAACATCTTCAGACCAGATTATGTCTAAAAGCATGTATGATGATCCTCTAAGATTTAGTTGCCATGTTCCGGGCCTTTCTACTTCAAATTGAAGTAAAATCCTGATACTTTCTTCCGGCCAGAGTAGTCTGTCACCTCCGTTTTCTAAGGGCTCATCCTCTACATAGTGTGGTCCTGAAAGACCATCGGTTGGGTTTGAATCACCTTCAAAGTCAATAATTGTAGTAGATTGAGCTATTATTATTGTAACTTGTAAATCGGGTCTAGAAACCCCAATTACGTCATCTTGGTAGCGCAAATCAATTTGTAATTCATCAATTAGGTCTGGAATTAATGCTATTTCACTTTGTGCGGGCTCCATAGGTAATTCGATTAAGATTGATTCTGGTGTGACCGGAGTCGCAGAATTAACAGTGCCTTGAATACTCTCTTCGCCAATATGAAATTCAGTCAAAGAGCAGTCATTGACATCATTACACGAGAACCATAACTCTCCACCGCCATCATCCGAACTTATGGCTGCCAGTGAAACAGGGCTACAAAGTATGCAGAGGAATAGGATTGCAATTAGCCTCCGCATGAATTGATGTCACCAAAAGTGACTAATCACTGTGACGCTGTTTTGGGCACATCTACCAAAACCGTCCTACAAATTCTACATTGATATCGACCCTTGCCTGGTTTTTGTCGAGGATATTCCTTATGGCAAGTATTGCAAACCCACAGCCAGGATGCTTTCTCAGCTCGTAACATCTCAGTAAAAGATGCACCCATTTGCGCAGATTCTTGACTAGGCCATAGTTTCTCTAGAGAGCGAAATGTCGAATCATGTGCTGTAAATCCTAAAGCATGAACAAATTCATGATGCATAACCCATGCAGCATATGGTTTCCATTCTTCAGAAATCAACCTCGGGTGTAAATCGATCACTTCTACTTCCTCTGGCTTGCTAGGTTTTGTAACCCCTCTTCTCCAACGGGTAACTCCATGACGTTGTGTTGCATTTCTCTTTAACACTCCCAAATCGATTTCAGTGAGTTTTGTAAGTTGTTCTTCACTCCAAACATCCATAGCAAGCATTACCTCGATTACAAATTCCCGTAGATTGTTTAAATCCTCGGTTTGTGAATCGTTTGCTTTTGCCATTCATGACCACCGATGATATGCAGGATGCCCTTCTTTTACAGCTACGAAAAGACCCTTTCCAGTTGCGCAAACCTTTCCATCAGCAGTTAGTGTCATTTTCACATTAGCCCTATCTTCTAATAATTCTTCAATTTCTGCAAGAATGTGTAACTCTGTACCTGTAGGGGTTGGCCTTCTGAGAGAAATACTGTAGTTTGCAGTAACCGTACACGGTGGTTCATCTGCCCCTGATGCATCCATCAATGCAATTGCTGCAGCCCAATTGCCATGACAATCTAGGAGGCTACCGATAATTCCTCCATTTACCATTCCAGGAAATGCTTGATGTTCTTCAGACGGAGTGAAATGCATCTCTAGTCCTTCTTTACAACGGAATGAATCGATCTGCAAACCTTTGGCATTAGCGGGCCCACAACCGAAGCAAATCGACGAGGGGGCGTATTGACGTTGAACTCCTTCTCCCATGGTTATCCAAGTCACAGGAGGTTGATTTGTTTATCCTGCCTTCCATCACTTTGATGACACATCAATTAATGGCCAAGCATGGCGGGGAAGAAGAGGCGGGTTAGAGTCGCTCACGAACTTCCTAAAACTAGACGGTTGGCTATCAAAAAAGCACTTCAGGAACATGAATCTGAAGATCGTCCGGATTGGGACCGCTCCACTGATTGGAAAGTAACTAGATTTCTTCGAAAAAGAATCAAACCTGGAGAAATGCGCACGATAAGATTGCCATTACTAGATGTAGACATGGGAGATTCTTGGCCCATACCAGTAACTGTTTTCCATGGAGTTAGGCCTGGGCCGGTTGTAACAATCATTGGTGGAACTCACGGCGATGAATTAACTGGACCAAGTGCATGCACCAATTTACTTTCTTCAATATTCACTGGCCCTGAAGGTGCTTTGGACCCTAGTGCAATGGCGGGAACTGTTCGTATTGTTCCTGTACTAAATTTGCCAGGATATAGAGCGAAATCAAGATATTTCCCTGATGGGAGAGATTTGAATAGAGCCTTCCCCGGCAATCCGAAGGGAAATACAACATCAAGAGTGGCCAGTGTTGTAAAGAAGAATTTGATTGAAGATTCCGATGTGATTATTGATTTGCATAGTGCTGCAGTGGGTCGTTCAAATATGCCTCAGATAAGAGGAGATCTTTCTCATCCTGAATCAAATATCTTGGCTAAAGCCTTTGGAATTGAAGTGGTTTTGGATAGTAGACCTCCTAAAGGAAGTCTTCGAAGAATAGCAAACGAATTGGATATTGCTGCTGTTACATACGAAGGTGGAGGTGCAAATTTGCTCGACCAATCTGCAGTTAAGGTTGCGGTTCATGGTTGCTTGAATGTTCTTAGAGCATTGAAAGTAATTCCAAAGAATCCAAGTCGTCCTCGTTTCAGATTAAATGCAGGTGGCTCCACTTGGCTCAGAGCAGGAGAAGGCGGGCTTCTCGATATGTTCGTTAGCCCCGGTAGTGTTGTCGAGAAAGGCGATGTTGTTGCCACTATCTCCGACCCTGGTTCACCCGGTTTATCTGTTGACATAGTTGCACCTGAAGATGGTTTGATGATTTGTACAGCTACCAATCCATTCGTGACAGCAGGGACTCCAGTGGGCCACTTCTTACCTATTTCAAAACATATAGAGTTACTAAAAACTCAAATTAATGATAGAGGAGTTCTAATTGTAAACGGAAGTCTAGGAGATGCGATATGGAGAGAAGATGGCGATGAGATGGTTGAAATCGACGTCAAAGGCGAGTGGTCTGGCGGTTCTGTCGATGCGGAATGGAATCCGATAAATGCTGATGAAACAGAGCAGGAAGAAGCCGACTCATGATTGCTGTAGGAATGATTCTACAGCGCTCTCAATTTCTTCTTCTTCCATATTCCGAGGTTGCTTCTTTGCAACTTCGAATAGATGCGCAACTAATTCATCTGTTGCTTCGATATTCTTGCTTTCAAGCCAGTGAATAATGTTTGATCGACCAGACATATGCCCAATTCTAATTACTTGTTCAAGTCCAAAGTCTCCCGCAGGTACACCACTGTACACTCTGTCTGCAAGCCACATGTCACCTTTTCTGATTGCTTTAATGACAGCACTGGCATGCACTCCTGTTCCTGTCTCAAATGCATCTTGGCCGAATACAGGGTAATTTCTTGGTAGTGGTACCTTGATGTACTCATTTGCTTTCTTGACATAATCATTTAGCAACGACAGGTCATTATCGATGACTCCCATTAGTGACAAGTTAACTAACGTCTGATCTAGAGGTGCATTACCTGCCCTTTCACCAACACCTAATGCAGTTCCATGAATTACATCTGCGCCAGCTTCTACCGCTGCTATGTTGTTAGCAACACCTAGTCCTCGGTCTTGATGCCCATGCCAATTGACTTCGATATCTCTTCTTTGATATCCGGCATCTTTGATTACTTCTTCATCGATAAATGAAAGCAACTTCTTGACGCCGTTTGGTGTCACGTGGCCGCATGTATCGCATACGCATAGTCTTCTGACCCCCAAATCCATTGCCCTCTGATAGATTAGTTTGACATCTTCTGGTTTTGAACGAGTTGTATCTTCTGTAACGAACATTACTGGCACGTCATTATCAACTGCAAATGAAACTGCTTTTTCCATAGTCGAAACTAGTTTTTCCATAGTCCAACCTTCTGTGAATTGCCTAATTGGGCTGGTTCCTAAGAAAGCACTTGCTTGGATTTCCATCTCATGCTTTGATTGTAATTCGACCAGAGGTTCAATATCATTCATTAGAGTCCTTACAGCGGCACCTGGTCGTATTTTGTAGTCATTTTCCTTAATGTGATTTAACATCGAGTCGATATGTTCTAAGTGGAATGGTCCCGCACCAGGAAGTCCAAGGTCGACCTTTTGGATTCCTAATTTTTCCATGTAGGTCAATAACTCGATTTTCTGTTCGATTGATGGGTTTAGAGCACTGGGGCTTTGTAGCCCATCTCTCAAGGTCTCATCATCGAACCAAACACCGTGCGGGTGATTTTTTGAGTCTCTTGTATACTCATAATCGACAACGTTCCAATCATAGATTAGATTCTGTTCATTCATAGTATTCACCATCCGAGGAACTTCGCTCCTCATGCCGCAGATGGGCGGTCAGTGTTTGAACCCGTCGGATGAAATAATTCACTCTTCTTCGCTATTATTTGGTGGTTTTTCACCATTTTCGTCCTCAGAGTTTTTCTCTGTGAGGATTTCTTCTGCTAATTCAGCAGGCATTCTAGCACTGAATATCAACTGGTCTGTGAATGAATCCTTAGATTTAGATCTAAGCTCCATAACTCGTGTTCCTTTTGATGAACGTCCAGAGGTTTCCTTGGTTTGCATGGCTGCAATTCGTATTACAACGCCCTTTCCAGATAGTAGGAACAATTGGTCGTTCAAGTCAGGGACTTGGTGAACTCTAGAGATAACATCTCCATCGTTTAGGTTCATTGTAATCACTCCCTTACCTCCACGCTTTGTTACTCTGTATCCATCCATTTCGGTCTTAGGATCACCATTTTCATCGAATTGCTGCTCATCATTTCTGATTGTCAGAATCTTCTCACCCTTTCCAAGACGGGTTCTCTTACCCATACCTTGTTTTGAAAGTGTCAATACACTGGTATCAATGTCATTGGTCAGAATCATTCCGGCCAGTGCGGCATCATCTCCCAATCTAATTCCTCTTACTCCACTAGATACTCTTCCTTGGGTTCTGACCGATGACAGGTCGAATCTACAAGCGCGTCCAAGGTTGGATACCATTACCACGTTATGTTCATCGGTACCGCTTCTAACAGTAATCAATTCATCATCTGCTGCAAGGTTAATCGCTTTCTTACCGTTACGGTTAATCTTAACATAATCTGAAAGGTTGCTCTTCTTGATTACTCCTTTCTTGGTAGCAAATGCTAGGAAATGACCGGATGGTTCATCGATCAAGTCTTTGTTCAGTGGAATGATTGATACAACATGTTCATCATCTTTCAATCCTAAGATATTACGGATGTGACTGCCTCTGCTAGTTCTGGAACCTTGAGGGGTCTCCCAAGCTTTCAGGCCATACACTCTTCCCTCAATGTAAGGGACTTGATTGTCATCCTTATCTTTCTTAGTTGCGGGACGGTTAGTGAATATCAACAATCTATCTTTGCTGAAACAGGTAATAAGAGTCGTCGGGAAATCCTCGTTCTTGGTTTGTACGCCCTTCATCCCCTTCCCTCCGCGGTTTTGCATACGGAAAGTTTCAGCAGGGAGGTGCCTGATGTAATTGTCATTGGTCAATGTAATCACTATTGCACGTTCCTCAATCAAATCTTCACGATCCATCGAAAGCGGCATAGGGTCAATGAATGACCTTCTTTCATCACCATGTCTTTCTACCATTTCATCTAATTCAGTTAGTAGTATGTCTAATCTTCTAGACCTTGAAGCAATGATATCGTTCAAGTCAGCTATTTTTATTTGCAACTCATCGAATTCATTCTTTACCTTGTCAACATCCAGCCTGCTCAATTGATACAGCCTTCTTTCAGCAATAGCCTTTGACTGAGGTTCAGTGAAACTGAATGCAGCAATACCAGGGAACGATTCTTTACCTTGTAGTACCGACTCAAATTGTTCACGACTAGAACTTCCTTTACCTACCGTGATTACATCATCTATTCGGTCTTGTGCCTTAACCAATCCTTCTAGAATATGTGCTCTGGCTTCAGCCTTGCTAAGATCGTAGTTTGCTCTTCTTTCGATAACTTGCTCTCTATGTTCAACATAAGTGTGAAGCATAACTGGCAATGTTAGTAGAACAGGTCTTCCATCTAGGATTCCCATAACGTTAGCAGAATAAGATTCCTGCAATCTGCTAGATTTGAATAATTGATTAAGAACAGCATGCGGGTCTGCATTATTCTTGACTTCAATTACTACGCGTATTCCTTCTTTTGAAGACTCATCACGAATATCTCTGATTCCTATTACAGTTCCTTTGGTTACTAAATCTGCGATATGAACAAGCATGTCTGCTTTCTTAACCTGGTAAGGTATTTCGTGAATAATAATCCTCTTGCCCTTTTCATCATCCAATACATCACACTTTGAACGAACGTGGAACCTTCCTTTACCAGTTGTGTACATGTCGTAAATTCCATCGATGCCATGAATAGAAGCACCGGTGGGGAAGTCCGGGCCCTTTATGTGCTCCATGTATTGCTCTATAGACAAAGATGGCATGACTTGATTACTTTCTCCTTCTTCTAGAATTGTCTCAACATGCAATCTAACAGCACCCGAAACCTCGGTTAGGTTATGTGGCGGAATCCTTGTAGCCATACCAACAGCGATTCCGTCACTTCCATTCAGTAGGAGGTTTGGTAATCTTGATGGCAATACTGTAGGCTCTTGTTCAGAATCATCGAAGTTAGGTTGGAAATCGACAGTGTTTTTGTCGATGTCCTCTAACATGTGTTTTGCAATACGGTCTAATCGACTCTCAGTATATCGCATAGCAGCAGGTGGGTCACCGTCAATTGAACCGAAGTTGCCCTGTCCATCCACCAATGGATATCGCAGAGAGAATTCCTGTGCCATTCTGACCATAGTGTCGTAGATCGATTGGTCGCCGTGAGGGTGGTATTTACCCATTACTTCTCCAACAGAACGGGCAGATTTACTGAATTTCTTATCTGCAGTATGGCCGCCTTCGTGCATACCATACAGAACTCTCCTGTGAACCGGCTTCAGGCCGTCTCTTGCATCAGGCAAAGCTCTTCCAATAATTACTGACATTGCGTAATTAATGTACGAATTCTTCATTTCTTCATTCAACGGTCGATTCAGTAAATTAGCGTCACTAGTTCCAGAATCATCTTCTTCTATGTTTTCTATTTCATCAGATGTCAAGGTTTGTCACCTCCTTTGCATAACGCTCAATGAAAGCTCTGCGGTCAGGGACATCTTCTCCCATCAGTATCTCAAACATCCGATCCGATTCTTCAGCATCCTTCACAGTCACCCTTAGCATTGTTCTATTTTCTGGATCCATTGTAGTTGTCCATAATTGTTCAGGATTCATCTCACCGAGACCTTTGTAGCGCTGTACGCCGATTTTGGCATTTGGATTATCGCCTTGGAGATCTAGAATAATCTGGTCTCTTTCTTCATCAGAGAATGCGTACCGACTGACTCTTCCCTTAGATAGTTGGAATAGAGGTGGCTGAGCAATGTAAACGTGGCCTTCCATGATTGCAGGTCTCATAAACCTCCACAAGAAAGTGAGCATTAGTGTCCTAATGTGCGCTCCATCGATATCAGCGTCAGTCATTATGATGATTTTTGAATATCTCAATTTAGAAGTATCAAATGAACCTTCATCTTCGGGATTATTGCCCACTCCTGCTCCTAATGCACGTATCATTGTCTGAATTTCCTGGTTTTGAAATACTTTGACCAGATTGTGCTTTTGCCTTTCAACATTCAGGATTTTACCTCTGAGGGGAAGGATGGCTTGTATTCTTCTGTCTCTACCAGTTTTTGCTGAACCGCCTGCAGAATCACCTTCTACCAAGTAGACTTCACATTCACTAGGATCTCTTGATTGACAATCGGCCAATTTACCAGGTAGCCCTCCGCCTTCCAATACTCCTTTCCTTCGAGTTAATTCACGAGCTTTCTGGGCGGCCTTCCTTGCTTTGGATGCCAAAAGTGCTTTTTCGATAATTGTTTTTGCAACCGAAGGGTTCTCTTCGAAAAAGTCTCCAAGTTTCTCATAAACAACAGTTTGAACAATTCCAGTTACTTCACTGCTCACCAGTTTATCCTTAGTTTGCGAAGAGAAAGACGGGTCTGGGTGTTTAACGCTTACAATTGCTGCAAGCCCTTCTCTTACGTCATCTCCTGAAAGAGCATCGCCTTTCAGCATGTTTCTTTTCTTGGCATAAGAATTCAAGCAACTTGTTAGTGCAGTTCTCAGCCCTGACATGTGAGTTCCGCCATCTTTGTTACGAATAATATTCGTATAGCAACGGATGGATTCACTGAAAGCATTAGACCATTGAAGTGCCAATTCGATACTTACTTCGCCTTTCTCAATTACTTTCTCACCCGTTATATGAATTACTTCAGAATGCAGAATTTCTCTTCCGGAGTTGATCTGAGTTACATATTCGCTTAGTCCGCCCTCATAGTGGTGAGTGCTGACGTGCGGGTCTTCTGAGCGATTGTCGGTGATTTCTATTTTCAATCCTGCATTTAGGAAAGAAGTCTCCTTCAATCTAGTATCGATTTGCTCGAACTCGAATTCTGTGATATTGGTGAATATCCCCAGGTCTGGTTTGAACACAATTGAAGTGCCTGTGTCGTCACAGACGCCAATTTCTTCAAGGTCTCCAGTAGGGACTCCTGCCTCGTACCTTTGGTGATAGATGACCCCATCGCGATGAATGGTTACTTCCATCCACTCTGAAACGGCATTTACTGCCGAAACGCCAACTCCGTGCAAACCTCCTGATACTTTGTATGAGCTGTTATCGAACTTTCCTCCAGCGTGTAATTTGGTCATGATTACTTCAGCAGCCGAGATGCCGAACTCCTCGTGTGTGTCAACCGGTATTCCTCTTCCATAGTCTCTAACCGATAGGGAGCCGTCTAGATTCAAACCAACTTCGACTAAATCGGTGTGGCCTGCAAGATGCTCGTCCACAGAGTTGTCAACTACTTCCCAGATGCAGTGGTGAAGTGCAGAACCGTCATGAGGATCTCCGAGGTACATTCCTGGTCTTTTCCGCACGGCTTCCAGCCCTTCCAGCACCTGTATACTCTGTGCACTATAGTCTTCAGTCATCGACTCACCTAATTGTTTATTTTTTGTGTAATGAAAAAACTTAGATTTGTTACATTTTTTGCTGTAATTCGTTGCATTCTTTTCGGCTTTTCCCACGCTACTTATTCCAGTGCTAAAACAGCCTCAGTCTGGCGATTGCCCGACATCTTCTCGTACACAAACAAAAGGGTACCAAAGGGGGTATATGAACATAGCCAAAAACCAGCCCTAGATACACCTGTTTGAAGAAATAAAATCAGGGCGATTTTTGTCAATTATACTCAAAATAGGTCAGATTTAGATTGGATAATTAATCGCAACCGTTAATGAAGAAGGTTAGGTCGCCGACAGCATGGCTGACCCGAAAGTATGCGTTGCTCTAGATGGCATAACCGTCGAAGAGATGACAGATGAAGCTGCACGTGCGAACTTAGCAGGTGCAGATATGGTCGAAGTTAGATTCGACCGCTTGTATTTAGTTCGTCCAGATCCTACAATTTCAGAAGAAGAAGAAGGAGATAAAGTCCCACTACCTCCTGAAAATGAGTGGGATACCATTGACATGTCTGATGTGGATGTAGATGCCACAATTTCTTCTTTGAAAGAAGGTCTGCCACTTCCTGTAGTATTCACAGTTAGGCCAGTTTCAGAAGGTGGTTACTTCCCTGGAATTGAATCCGAAAGAATCGCAATTTTGGAGAAGGCAATCGATTCGAAGGTATCATGGATCGACCTTGAATTATCAATCGAAGAATCAGTCCGCAAATCATTGCACGAAGCTGCTTCCAAGAACGAGTGCAAAATAATTGCTTCTAAACATGACATCAATGGCGTTCCAGATTCTTCTGACATTGTTTCATTAGTTAAGGAAAATCAAGAATCCGGAGATATTGTGAAGTTCTGCGGAACTGCTCACAACCCAAGCGACGCTCTTCAAATTGTCGAGGCTGCAGTAGAACTGAAAGGTGAAGGTTTGAATCACAGTCTGATGGCTGTTAATGGTGGAGGAGATTGGGCAAGAGTACACGCTCCAATGCTTGATCAGAGTCTAGTATATGCTACTATGAGAAATGAATTCCGCATTTCTGATAAAGGTCTAATCAATGTTAGAGATCTTCGTGATGCATGGACCTTACTGGAATACTAATTATTTTCAGTCTGTTCCAATGATGGGACTAGGCCCTTGTCAAGTTGCTGATTTTCAGAGGTTAGGCTTAGACCTGCTTCCATGTAGCGCCTGTTCATAAGAATTGGAATTACCATTGTCGCTATCATCAATCCGCAACAAACTAGTGATACTGTCCAGTTTGGGAGTATTGTAGTTCTTTCTTCTGAAACTACCGAGACATATGCTGCAATAGTAGTTTCAGGCAATGCATCTCCTGAATGAGAATTGTTAGTATTGTCAATTACTATATTGAAATATTGATTTGAATCTCCTCCGAAAAGACTACTGCTAATTTCAGGGCCATCTAGCGAAACCGAGAAGGATACTTCCTTGACATCTTCATATTGGTGAGAATCTCTGAAAGTTTGCCAACCTGCTATGTTGAAACTTCGCCACTCAGGAGAAATATCACTCAACTCAGATTCGTAACTTCTTCCTCCCCATGCGCCATGTTCTACATCATATGCTGCTGTGTACCTGTCGTATTGAGTATCTGTCATCAGATAAACATCTGCTGATGGGTCATAGGAATTATTTGTAGTCTCTATTGTTACACAAATTGTAGTTCGCCTTTCGTGGTCTAGGTTTACTGTTAAAGTCCCAACAGCATCCTTGCCAATTAACATTGTAGTTTGGAAGTCTTCTCGCAGAAGTGCAAGATCATTCTTGAATCCATATGACATCCATTCTTCTTCTGGGCCATCGTAATCTACTGGCTCATCTTCTGGACCATCATCATCGTCGTCATTATCTCTGTCACGATTCCTTTTGTTTTTTGCGTAGTCGTTTTCAAAGTCTTTTACATTGGGTACTTTGGCGTGCCTTTCGACAGTTTTGTTCCAATTAGGAGTTACAAATTCGCCACCATCACAATTAGATTCTGCTGATGCCTCTATGACAGGAGACAGTTCTGTAGGGGTAATCAGCGGTATCATGAATACTAGCATCAAAAATACTGCTAGCCTCATTCTCATGCTTACACCCTCCTACGGAGGGTAAGAGGTAGTAGGAGGTTAATCTCCTTTACCTTCAGCGTCTTCTTCTTAGTGGCCTAATATAGCCAGATGAGTCACTGCGGCGTTCATCTTTCGAAAGTATGCCAGGAGCAGGTGGAGGCGTATGTTGATCCATTCCCAGAACTCCCCCATAGGATTGAACTTCATCAACTTCGTATGTTGCTGCTGCTTGTTCTGCATCTTCCTCAATCTCAGTAGGACTACGCATTACTGCCCAACCAAGAATTAATACTGCAACAATCAGTGCTAGCACAACCATTGATTCACCGCTTGCATCTACTAGCCAATCTTGCCAGTCTTGAACTGAGAAGTCCGAGAGACTTGTTTCAGCGTCTTCTTTTTCCAGAATCGTTAACTCAGTGTCTTTTTCTACGCAGACACCCATTCCGTCACATACAGAAACTCGGATGATGGTTATCCCTTCATCATCCCAATTTGCAGCAACCCTAATTCCATCTGCACCTGATGGAGATACCCAGTCATCGGCAGTGTCTCCATTTCCGTCTTCATCAAAGTTGACATCAAATTCCCATCTTACAACAATATTAGAAGAAATTCTTTCGTCTCTATCCGTGTGTAATCCGTCATTTACATCTAGATCTCTCCAAATGACATACTCAGAAATATCTTCGGCATCTGTAATGTTAGCATCCAGAACGATTGAATCACCAACATAGATTGTTTCTACTATGTCGAAATCACCGATAGCTGGAGGCTCGTTTACTACTACTGTGAAAGTTGCTCTAGTAACGTCGCCTGTCAAGTAGGAATCTCTTACTGTTAGAGATACCTTGTAGGTTCCCGGTCTTTCAAATGAATGCCAAGGCATTGGTTCGTGTGAAATAGGAGTTGCATCTCCAAAGTCCCATGAATATTCTACAATTCCATTCCAATCAGAGTTATTAGATTCAAGTGGTACGAATCTTCCTTCGTAAGATCTATCTCCATCTCTGGTTCCCAATGAGTCAAAATATAGAACCTGGTCTGGAGTTGTCACCACATTTTCGTCATCATCAAAAGTATGTGAATAGTCGAATGACGCTCCTTCTGGAATTGGAGTTGTTGAGGTGACCAATTCATTGTCATACCAAACATCGAATATCTTTACAGAGATAATTGGTTTAGGATTTTGGATTCTAATCGATAATGTCCTTTGTTCACTGGACATTCCATTTTCGTCAATCACATAAAGTGTTACAAAGTGTTCACCAGGAGTCGAGAAGTTATGAGTCACCAGTGAGTCTTCAGAAGTTGTACCATCTGAGAATGTCCAGTTAAATGTCAAGTCAGTTGAATCCCCAACTTGTCCATCAGGATCAAAACTCGACCTTCCATCGAAGGTGTATGGCATATCGACTTGGCCATCATCTATTCTGAAATCTATAATTGGACTACCGGCAGTTCCAGAGTCTCGTACAGTGAATTGTGCTACTGGTAGTTGGTTCAACACCTGCACAATCATCTGAGCACTTGCAGTAGCTCCATCATTATCTGTGACTGTGATATTGACATTTTTGATACCAGGAGTCGACCATGCAACCATTGGGTTTTGGTTGGCAGATAACATCTCAACGAAAAGATTGGTTCTGTCAACGATTCCACCATCAAGATTTACTCCTTCCTCGAAATCCCAATTCCATGAAACCAATACTCCGTCTTCATCTTCAAATACGTCTGGTAACATTGTGGAAGTAAATGTCTCAGTAATTATCACATCAGAATTGATTTGTCCTGGAGCACGATTGTTTACGAATATTTGAATAATTTTAGAAGCGGTATTAACTCCATCACCAACTGTCAATGTTAGATTATATGTTGTCACTGCTGTTAATCCATCAGCCCATAGATGGTATGCTGAAGAAACTCCTTTTCCACCTTCTAAATCTCCATCTCCCCAATCCCAAGTGAATTGTAGATGACTTACTGGTACGTTATCTGTGGTTCTTTCAGCCCCAAATTGAACAATCTGCCCAGTTAGAATCGAAAGATTATCCTCAATTACAAGGCCATTAACAGTAATTATTGGATTTGGTGGAGTCATGTCAGTGACATTGATTGACTTGACATCAGATTGCGACCATGTGCCTCCTTGATCCATTACTCTTAGAGAAACATTGTATTGTCCGACGTCAAGATAAGGCCGAACAGGACTCTTCAAAGACGAGGTATTACCATCATCGAAATCCCATGCATATGCCACAGGGTCGTCTAAGTAAGGTAGAGTATTGTTTGCTAGTGATAGCCCCCATGCGTCAAATCCATTCCCAACGAATTGAATATTATCCCATGTTTGAGCATCTACTGTGTCGATACTTGCATTGGATACTGGCTTCATGTTATCCATGAACTGTGCTCCAGTTTGAGTATTGTCGATCAGATCACCTAGCATATCCTTCATAGTAAGATGGAAGGTGTGTACTTCGCTGGTCTTAGCAGTATACCAGAATTTGGTCGAGACATCAACACCTCCACCTGCTTGTACTCTAGTTTCCATTGTGTCTAGAACAATACCAGATGCATTTCTGACTTCTATTTCTACATCTAAATCTTCAAAGAATGCATTTGAAAGAACATTAAATTCAATCTCAGCGGTATCTATCAACGAATCTCCATCTCTGTCAGCCAGAACAGTAGAGTTGAGGCTCAAAGTAGCGGGAGAAGTTATGCGAGCAGCTTCTACATCAATCACTGCTTGAGGATATGAACCGCCACAGGATGTGTAATCACAGTCGCCTTTGTTCGCAGCATACCATGTAATTGCCCAAATTTCATCTGTCAAGTTTCCGAATCCAGGTACTAATGCTGTACCTACTGCTCCGTTGAAGTTTATGTCAGAGCGAGTGTAAATACCGTCAGCAGATGCTCTGCTCATTATGACTCCATCCATTCCAGGAACATCTCCCGTAAAGCGCATTGTCAGAGGGGCGGGTGATGCAGAACCTGGGGTAAATTTGAACACTTGAACCCCCCAGCCTTCTACTGTGTTTCCGGTTGATGACCAAGGTCCAATCCAATCATTATTGGAGTCTGCAGGTTGTATTCGACAGAAGTCGCTGGAACCACATGCAGGTGTCATGTAAAGATTTGACATTCCGTAAATTCCTTGATCGCTATCAAGAGTTGCAGCAATAGTAAAATTCGTGTAGATATCGATGAAATCTCGACCTATAACTCCAGGACTTGCACCAATTGGGTTTCTAGCAAGGTCTTCTATTCCTGAAGCTCCAGTAGATGAATCCTGAGCTAGTTTTCTAATTGCTGGACCTCCACCAAGGTGGTCTGCTAAATACAATAGGAAAATGAATCCACCTCCATAATCAGCTATTCTCTGGTTCCACCATCGAACAGATATTTCGCTGGCAGTAGTCCAAGCATTGACGTGCCCGTAAAGCGTTGATGATCCTCCAAAGCAAAGGAAGGCAGCCATGTCTGCTGCTCCTTCATCTATCCACAAATTTTCATAAGGATCGAGTGCATTATGCATTAAGTGTTGAAGTTCGTGAGCAAGAATTACCTTTGACCATGCAAGAGGTGCATCATCGATGTCGATGAAAATGGCTTCTCTAGAAGAAGACATTCCTGGTGAGAAATATCCTCCTATGTTGTAAGCACCATCAATGGCATAGATTACAATTTCAATCTGACAATTATTGTCTACATCAGGTGCAGCAATTCCTCTGCCATCGAAGTAATCCTTTCCAAAGTAAGTCATTAGTGTTGGATATACAGTTGAATCCCATGTGCTCGCCCAATTATTGAGAACTGTCGAAGAAACAGTTCTTCCTGTCTGCACCATGAATGCGGCAGTTGATGTTGTCTTCTCTATGCTTACATCAATTGAGCCACCCGAAGTCGGGACAGTAGCAGTATCTCCTTCGCTGTAAGGGGTGCACGCTCTACCGCTTGTTTTCGCTTGTGGTGAAGTTGCGATGTCAACTCCGGGCATTCCCTCATCAACCCATGATTGCTTCATCATTCTTGTAGCGCTGTATAATGATTGATTACTGTCAGGGATCATGTATGGGTGAGCGCCATTAGGGGAGAAATCATCAATGTCTGCAAATACAGGGGTGAATTCTTCTGGCTCAATAACTGGCTCTTCAGCAGGGTCTGCTGATGCAATTGGAGACATTACAGAGAGCATGAATATTAGGAGAAGTGTGTAAGCACGAGTAGAGCACGGTTCGGACATTTATCACACCTCTAGGGAAACGCATCACTGCATTACAAATAACCGAGTTCAAATGAGGTATTTAATAGTCGGCGAATGTGGCATCATCAATGCGAATGGGAATTACCCTGATTTTGGCACTTCTTGTAATTGCTCCAACACTGTCAATTTCTGGAGCACAAGAGGCCACTGAGGCACCTTTGGGTTGCCAACTTTCCTTTGATGGAACTCTTGCAAATGAGTCAGTAGGTTTCCAGACATCCCTGGGTCCAAGGATTCCCGGTTCAGCAGCTAGTTCTGCATTGCGGGAGTCGATTAAATCGAACCTTACTGGTTGGCATATTACTGAATCTACTCATCATGCTGAAGGAATGGTTCTGACTAATTTGTATGCTACGTGGAATAAGGGGGCCGGATCTACTGTAATGTTCGCTGCTCATTATGATTCGAGAGCTCATGGAGATAAAGATTGGAATGAGAGCCGTCATGAAGAGCCAATAGATGGTGCTAATGATGGTGCGAGTGGTGTGGCGGTACTTATCGAATTAGCAAGACACATACCGTCGATGAATTTGTCCCATGAAGTGACGTTATTCTTTACCGATGGTGAAGACCAAGGAGATTACATGAGCCATTCAGGATGGATTTTAGGAGCTAAGGCATGGGCCGAGAACTTGACTACTGAAGAAGCGGATTCTATCGAATCTTTCATTTTGGTCGATATGATTGGAGACTCAGATCTTACTCTTCGGAAAACCCACCCTGGTAATTCCAGTTTATGGGATCGTACAGAAGAAAAAATATTATTTTTGGACAATGTGTGCAATTTAGGTTCTTCAGATTATTTTGATTTTCAAGGTGCAGATGGAATATACGATGATCACGTGCCTGCACACGAATTAGGCATTCCCGCAATCGACATTATCGACACAAGATACGGTGAAAATGCATCATATTTAGGTGGGCATTGGCATACTCACAATGATACTGCAGACAAAGTAAGTGCTGAATCATTAGAGAAAATTGGATTCATCTTAGAATCTGGCCTCTTAACGGGTACTTGGTCCGACATAAGAGTTAATGATAAAATTGAGAATGAAGAAATTATATCTGATCCAGAATTAGTTGACGAAATAGAAGAAATAGAAGAAATAGAAGAAATAGAAGAAAGTCAAAATGACGGTGAAATGGTAATTGGAATACTTCTGATAATATGTATTTTGTTTATGTGGTATAGGATCATTTTCGCGGATAACCGAGGGGAGGGGTGAAATCCGCGCACGACCTCCGCTAACATAGCCGGAGGAGTAAATATTAGCGATGATAAAGCAAACCGGCTCGCAGCATTGCGCCAGAGGGTGCAATCAAAGTTGGTTAATTCTAGAATCGCGACTCGTAGAAGAGAAAGGAAGGCTGAACAAGAAATTGTTGTGCAAGTTCCTCAAAAAGAAGAGTCAGAATTATTAGATTTGGAAGGTTATCTCCCATCAGATGGCGATCGTAGGAGAAAAATCGCAGCAGCCTTAGTTATGATTGGAGCCTTAATGGGTATTCTGTCAGGAACTCTAATTTTGCAAGGTAACCCTTCAGGATTGCTTAACTCATCAATATTCAAGAGTAATGATGCCCTTGATTTACATGGTATGGTTATAGACCAAGATGGCGATCCCGTTGAGCTAGTATCAATCGAACTTGTAGATGCTGAGACAGGTTCAACAATAAAAAGTAGTTTTTCTGATTCTAACGGCAGATATGTGATAGACGCAGTTTCTGTGAAAGATTACGAATTGCATGTCTCAAAAGAGAATTACACTACAGTTATTCTATATTTCACACCTGAACCTATTGGTATATCGCCTATCACGATGGTTGAAGGTGATGGTGAAAGGTTCAAAGATGAGCGTTCAGAAACCCAAGGATGGTCGTTAGAAAATGCGGTTGCATTAGCAACATTTGAAGGACTATTCACAATTGGTTGTGCTCTTGTTGGCGTTCATGCATCCTTTGAAATCAAGAGGAAAAAGCGTTACAGAAGGACTCAAGCATTTTGTTGGGTTGCACTTTTCAGCAGAGGGATGATCATATTTGGTCCAGCGTTAATCCTCCTAAGCATGGTATTACTAATGCTCAATAGAGATGAGTTCGAAGACCAGAAGGAACTGGAGGTGTTCTGACAATGTACCTCATTACCGTCGAGGGTGGCGATGGTTCAGGTAAAGGAGAAGCCGTTAGGATTCTCGGAAATATTGCCAATAGAATGGCCTTCCCAAATGTGCATATTACTCATGAACCTAGAAGGCATAGTGAATTGGGCAAATTAGCACTTAATGCAGTAAGTAAGGGAGGATATACTCCTTTGGAAGAGGCTGGATTATTTGCAGCAGACCGAGTCGATCATTCACATACTTGGATTAGGCCAAGATTATTGAAAGGCGACCTAGTAATATCAGATCGTAATATCCACTCAAGTCTGGTTTACCAAGGAGTTGTTGGAGACTTAGGTTTAGATCAAGTTGCAAAAATGAATGCAGCGGCTATGATTCCAGATTTGGTAATATGGATTGACTGCGACCCTAAAAAAGCAATGAAACGGATAAGTTCAGGCACCCTTAGGATGGCGGGACAAAAACATGAATATTTTGAAACCACAGAAATTCAGACTAGAATCCGTGCTGGCTTCAAAGGTATATTATCGGGGGAAATAGAAACACCTCCGCCCTTTAGCCGCTGTACTGTTATGGGTCCAGTGCTGAATGAGAGCGGTTTAGATGATTTAGAAAAACAACTTTCACAGGTGCTTAGTACGTTCTTCAACCGTAGGCCTGAGCCCCTAAATGTAAGTCGTGATGAAGTAGACAGACACCTTCTGAAGAGTCTGACAACAGGAGTTCAAACTCAACAAAGGTTACCCGGGGCTCCTTCACAACACATTTCACTGCTTGAGGATTGGTTGGATGGCATGTCTCCTGCCCAATGGATGGATCTTGCAGAGGGTGAATGGGATGAGAAGAAAGCCAAATTAAATGATGTTCCAGCCCGTCCAATTGCCCATTCTTCTTGGGCAATATTGGGGACTCTTTCCCTTACAGATACTACTGATGTTCCTACTTTGCACAGGCAGTTAGGCCCGGTGCGTTCAGTAACTAAAAGACATACTCAGAGGCTCATTAAGTGGCTGGAACAAGAGAGATGGATCCACCGCCAGCAGAGTCATGTCCCATTTGCTGAAGCACAGATGTTTAAGTTACGCAAAAGCAGACTAGGTTATGGGCGCTTGTGTTTAGCAATGTGGCCCTTGAGGTCTGCACTTGCTAGCTGGAGAAGGTCTAATCCAGATAATGATTGGAAGGGTGCTTTAGAGGATATAATTCAAGACCGAGAGGATAAGAAAGTCCCATTACAAATCCGCCGTGCTGTAAAGAATGTAGTCCAAAGATTACACTTGATATCTAGTGGACATGCAGAATGTCCTGTCCCTTCTACCGATGAAGAATTATTGGTTTGGTGGGCAACAGAGCCACCGAAGTAATCACTCTTCTTCATTTGCCGGTATTTGGAAACGACTCCCAGATGGAAGAATAACTCTTGTAGGGTCGAGGGAGAACAATGCTGGTCTTGCTGAAAATGATGCTGCGATGAATGCTCCTATGAATATGCCAAAAGGAGTTCCTGTAGCCAGTCGCAATAGAGCGTTGGATTCGTATGAGGAAATCAGAAGTTGTGAAAAACCATCCAATGCCATAGGTAATACGAAAAGTCCTGCAATAACTATCATAGCCATAGTGCGTCGATTATTTTTGTAAATACTCTGCATGTAATTATCTGGCAATAATGATAGGAATGAGTCCCTAATTGTCCAACGATTCAAACCTCTTCTTGAGAACAAGAATCCACCAATAGCTATTCCAAAAAAGATTCCAATATCTCTAACACATACCGGCATTTGGTTGCCATTTATTTCCCATGAACGCTCGGCTTTGTTATGGCAATTTAAATCTCCAAAACCGTAGACGAAAGCAGCATATGGGTCTAAATCACCCCATGCAAAAACTCCGTATTCACTTTGGTTATGACCCACGCTGTTAGAATTATCGCTTTGTGTATTACCCCATGAGTCTTCTGAATAGTAATCAAATGCATTTGCTCTACCTGACAATTCAGGGACACTATCTGCTGGCAAGTATGCAGGTACTAAGAAAAATGAAATCAGAAAGAATGAAGAAATTCCTCCAACCCAATTTCCGACTTTACGTTCACGATTGCGATTATCAAGTCCGTTACGCTCCATGGTGTGTCCAAGGAGATTGAGCGGATATGTTTTGCCTAGAACTGTAGTGGCATGGCATATGGAGGAGAAGGTTGGTTTCAGGAGGGCCTTCTCTGCTTCAGTAGTACTCGGATTGTATTCCGGTTTCATGTTAGCAGTTGCAATAGCAATGAGTTTGGGCAATAGTGGGCTCAAATTAGCGGCTTTCTTATGGGGTCTTACGATTGTATTGTGTGCTCTATTCCTGACACCTTTACTCGCTATGGGGCGCAAAAGAGGTATACCAAATACCGATCAAGACGTGAAGAAACTTCGTGAGATTCTTGATGAATTTAATGAAGGAGTTGGCGGATGGAGAACATTATCTCATATTAGAGGCGAGGGAATGGGGGTTTCCATCTCACTGTCGAATGCGTCCAATCCATTGATTATAATCGAAAAGGCATTACAAATCACTGAAAAATGTAAACTTGTGTTCCGATTCTCGAAAAGTGACCCCTCTTTGAGAGATAGAACATTGCTGATATTAGAAGAAAAAGTGTCTTCTTCTAGAATACAGCGTAGAACAAAATCTCTGACGATTGTTCCTGAGGCTAATATCGACAGTTCAACAATAATAACAAGGGTGATGATGCTATGTCCGCCGCTTATGGTTGCTGGTTCGATGGGTTTCTATTCAGTAGCACCTGGGCAGCCCTTGCTTGTATTCATAGGGGCAACTGCAGGAGCAGTTTTAGGAATGTTAATCGTCACCAATCAAGGTAGATAGTTACCGGAGAGGTAAAATCTACACTAGTCTTGAGATTAATTATGCGGGAGATAACTCTGTTTTGGAAGAGGTCCCGCCTGATTGACACAGATATCCAGCCATTACTCGATATTGTGGATAGTGCCGTATTCCTCGCTTATATCAAAAGAACTCCGCGTGATGTAAGGATGTTAATGAAAACAACTTTCAAATCAGGAAAAGGGCCTGAAGACCTTAATGCTATTTACTTTCTAGAGTTGCTGGATATACACCACTCTCCAGATGATACCGATGATAGTTACGTTGTGAATGTGAGACTATCTCATCCAATTTCAAACTTTAATGCTCGAACAGGGGGAACTTCGGCTGCTCCCGGTTGCTGTTTAGATGCCGAGGGTCTGACATACGTGCTGCACGGTGGAAATGTAAGATTACGGCTTGTTGCAGCTATGGCCAAGTTAATGGCGAAACCAGATCGAATCTCAGCCAGAAGTCTCAAAATAACCTCAAATCAAGATTCAGGACCTTTGAACTCCAAGCAACTTAAGTTAGCAAAATTTGCATACGACAAAGGTTGGTATGACCCTAATAAGAAAGTTAGAATCTCAGATATGGCTGAAGAAATGAAACTAGCAAGGGCAACTCTAGCAGAGCACCTAACAAGAATTGAGAGTATTGTAATGGATGATTTGCTTGGTTCTTTCAGTAATATCAGAATTACTCCTAGTGAGTATGAGTTGTTCAAAGACATGATAGTTTCTGATGGTCAATCACTAGGCTATAGCGAAGATGAACAATTTAAGTTATTACTCGCAAACATTCACAAAAATATGCAGGATGAGGATTTGTCTGTTGATGAATGAATACAATATACTCAACTTTACAAGATACTACTAAGAGGCATAGATATGAGAGAAACCGTGGAACTCATCAAGAAATTGAGAGCCTCGGGTGTTCCAATTCCCGAGCATGTAGAAAAAGCAATGTTGAAGGTCGATATAGCAGATTTTACAAACCATAACTCAGAAGGATTTTTTCATGACCGACCAGTTGTATTTCTAGAAACTCCGTCGGGAGGAATAAAAACAATTTCAGCACCTCATATGATTGCTACTTTATTGGATAATTTGGAATTAGAAAAGGGCCAACATATCGTTGTATATGGAGCCAAAGGTGGATACATTAGCGCTCTAATTGCCCATGTCATCGGTGAAGAAGGAAAGGTTACAATTCTTGATCCATCAGAGGATGTAATAAAATTCATATCAAACAATTTACGTGGTTATCCGACTATTGAATGCCATGTAATTACTGAAAATTCAGAACTTGATATGCCTGAACTAAATCGAGTTTTAGTCACTGGGCAAATATTGAATTTACCGGTTTGGTTATCGGAAAATATAGGAGATGGCGGGTTCGCAATAGCCCCTATAGGCACTACTAGTTCACAAAGACTACTGAAATTAGAAAGACAGGGAGATGATTTCTTTGAAACAGATTTAGGAAGTGTTATCTTCGGTCCATTGAACATTAAGGACACAATTGTTCAAACCCCTTCTCCTGAAGAAATGGCAGAACTTGTCGAGCAGGTAGTTGAATTGATGAGTGAAGTGGGAATTATAGAGCAAGATGATAGATCTAAGTTATACGATTTAGTTGCAGAATTACGACAATTACCAGACGATTTACCTCCGCCTGAAGAACTAGATGACCCTTCTGAACATCCAATGATGCAATTAATTTTGGAAAAAGGCGAGTGGTTTGTCAAACTCTGGCCGATGATTCAATCTATGATGGAGCCTGAAATAGCATCATATGCATCATCAGAACACACAGATGATAGAGATAATCATTCAGACTTTATTCCTTGAGGTGATAATATGGCTGGTATGGAAACAGAAATCTCTCGGCTAAAACATAAAGATGTGAAAATAAGAAGGAGAGCAGTTAGACATCTTTTCGAAGATGATAACCCACTGGCTCTGAAAGGGTTTGTTGACTTACTCGATGATAAAGACCCATGGTTCAGAAATAAGTCATTGGACGCACATCGTAAATGGGCGAAAAAATCTGAGGATTTAGTGCCATTGATGGAGAGTAATCAACGTATTGCAGGTGAATTGCTCGAGAAGGTTGATGCACCAGAAATTGCAAAAAAACTATTGGAAAACGATGATTACTTAACAAGGTCATTCGCTGCAAAGAGTCTTTCTCAAGAAGAAACTTTACACGATGTTTTCGCCAATGATATACACCATTCAATCAGAATTGTTGCTGCTAATAATTCCGCTGATGTCAAACTTATTTCTTCATTGATTGAGGACCCCCATTCCTCCGTTAGAAAGGCAGCAATAGCCACGGCTTCTAGAGAAGGACTTCATTTAGAAGATGAAACTTTGGAGCGCGGTCTTTCATCCAGTGACCCCTCTCTTCGTTCACTAATCGCCTCTCTAGCGGTGAAAGCAGGAGGAGATATGTTAGCAAGAGCTTGTTTGGATTTAAATCCTAAAGTTCGTAAAGCGATTGCAGATACATTGAGGAGCGATGTTGAAGTTGTTGATGATAGAATAAATCTAATCGCTAAGGTCAATCCTGACATTATTGTTAGGTGGCTAAGGTCTAGACATGATTTGAATTCATCATCTCTCCGATGGTCTATGATTCAAAATAACAAACTAAATTCTAGAACACGTTCTAAATTGATTGAGCAAATGGAAGGAAGAAATGATATTGATAAAGATAAATTATCTGATCTTAGTGAAGATAGTTCAACTTTGATCCGTTTAGCAGCGAACAACCTATCAGCCTCCATCGCTGAGTTGGCAGGTGAGGACTCATGAAGTCAGGTATGATTTTCCACGCCGATGCAACAGATGGTGCTAGTAGACGACTAGGTGTATCTATCGAAATAAATGGTCCATTCATTGGTAATATTCTCGAACTTAGGTTCCCGCGATGGATACCAGGTTCTTACTTGATTAGAGAGCCTATGCAACATTTGACTAGCCTTTCAGCAACTTGTGATGGAGATGATGTTGAAGTTCAAAGAATTGATGTTGATGGAATTAGAGTTAGAGGTGTCAGTAGTGCAAGTAAAGTAGTGGTTACTTACAAAGTATTGGCTGCTGAAATGACTTGTCGAGCCAATCATCTCGATAATACACATGTGCATATTATGCCACCTTATACCTGGATGCTTCCTACAAGAGGTATAGACTCTCAAAGAATGGATGGGACACACAAAGTCACCCTTGCTAAGCCTGATGAATGGCAAACTGCAATTCAATTAGATGGAAAAGAAGGAGAATGGTTCGCAGAAGGTAGAGATGAACTGCTTGATGCAATTATGGAATCAAATGCGAACTCGATGTATTCATTCGAAGTTCAAGGTTGTACTCAGTACCTCAAATTATGGGACTCTGGAAGTCTTCCATTCCCTGAAAAGGGAGTAAATAGACTATTAGAATCTATGAAATTGATTGCAGAAGAGCATTACGCTTTGTTCGGAGTTCCAGAATGGAAAGAATACTGGACAGTTATTCACCTAACTGAATCGGGACGCGGCGGACTAGAACATCTTAGGAGCCAGACCTCTATGATGCCACGCAAGTGCTTGCAAGAAGGCAATGAAGAGGAATGGCGCGATTTGGTTTCACTGTTTAGCCACGAGTTCTTACATCAATGGAATGTGAAGCAACTCCGTCCACGAAACTTCCTAGAATATGACTTACAGCGCGAGGTCCACACCGATCTGTTATGGTGGTTTGAAGGACTAACTTCGTGGTTAGGGGACATTCTTTGCCTTAGGAGTGGAGCTTGGACTGAGGAAGACTGGAACAAAGATTGGACTAGGAAAATGAAAAGGCATAATGACCGAAATGGAATGAATCATGAATCCTTACAAGAGAGTAGTCATGATGCATGGATACATTTGTACAAACCTAATTCCTACAGTAGAGAAGTCCAAATTTCATATTACCTGGAAGGTGAGATGGCTATATTTTGCTTAGATGTTGAACTAAGAAGGAGATCAAAAGGCGAGTATGGAATGGATGACGTAATGGCTCTTCTTTATCATGAATTCAAACTTGAATCAAATACTCCAGGAATAACACACGCTGACATCAAGAGAACACTGGTTAACCTTCCTGGAGGTAGAAGGTTGGGAGTTATGCTAGACACTTTAGTAAGTAGTCGTCAGGCTCCAGATACTACAGCTGCAATGAAATCACTAGGTCTGAATATGGTTCCTGAAAAGAAGAAACTCGGTGCATGGTTAGGGGTAAATCTGAGCACTTCAAATGGAAGTGTAAAGGTTAGGACGCACCTTACTGGTTCGCCTTGTAGAGAACTAATCCACACAGGTGATGAAATCTTAGCAATAGATGGATTGAGAGTTAAATCTTCCAAAGAAATTTCAGCAGCAATATACGCTAATGCCGGTGTATTGACTAGTATTACTATTGCGAGAGAAGGTGTTCTGATGGAAGTTGGTATCACTCCTGTGGAAGATCCAAATCACCTAGTGAAAGTTGAAGGAAAGGGCAATAAAATCTGGGAAGAAATCAAGCGTTCAAGGCGCTGATTATTCCTCTTTCATTAGCTCTTCAAGCAAAATGTGAATTGGAGGCATGTGGCTAGCAATAGTGTGTTTACTCGTCTTAGCAGGATACAAACCTTCACTCAAACTCATTGCAATTACCTCCTCTTTAGAGATGCTATCTAGCCCACACCCCGGCCAAATGTCTACGGTTATTTCTTCATCTTGCAGATAGTTGATTAGAATTACAGGAACTCGTTTTAGTTCCAATGATGTAGCCACTGAATGGCGATGATGCCCATCCAAGATTGCTCCAGTTTCAGAATCGACCAGTAGTGGTTTGGTAAATCCACCCCATCTTTTTGTCATCTCTAGCAACTTATCTCTGTTCCGAGTTTTGATTTCTTCATGGGGTTTTAGCCAATCCAGAGCAACTAGTGTGACATCGTCTGCTTCCCATGACATGGGCCTTTCCAAGGGGATATTTGGGATAATGCTTTGGAAAGGGTGAGCGCGACACAAAGTATGGAGGAGGGCAGAGCCGCCGACGACCCTGGCATTGAAATGCCAGGTCTAATTCCTCATAATGAGGATTTAGTACACGTTTTAGACGTGCTTTGCGCCGGAGGATATGGTGCTTGGGTAGTTGGTGGATCAGTTAGAGACTGCATCCTTGGAAAGATTCCAACTGATTATGATATTTGTACGGACGCAACTCCAAAGCAAGTTATTGAATCATTTGAAGACACAATACCCACAGGTGAAAGGTATGGAACCATCACCGTGAAGAGTGGCAAATCTATGTTTGAGGTTACTACTTTACGCACCGAAACAGGTTATGGCGATGGTAGGAGGCCTGACACTGTAGACTGGGGTAAAAGCCTGTCAGTAGACCTTTCACGTCGGGATTTCACAATGAATTCAATGGCATATGATTACGCCAGGGGACTCTTACATGACCCCTTTAACGGTAAATCGGATTTAGATTCAGGTGTCTTGAGGGCTGTCGGGGAAGCAAAAAGAAGGCTATCTGAAGATGGTTTACGAATAATGCGTGCTTATCGTTTCATGGATCGTCAGGAAAAAGGAATTTGGTATCCAGATAATGAATTATCTTTGGCCCTAATCGACAATAGAGCTATGCTCAGCCTAGTTTCAATTGAACGGGTTTGGAGTGAGTTAGAGCGAATTATAGTTGGGAAAAATGCACATGTAATACTTTCAAGAATGAATGACGATGGGGTTCTATCTGCAATTTTTGGCTATCCATTCGCCAAAGAGATTTTCGATTTAATAGAAAAACTTCCAGAGGATTTAGAGGCTAGAATAGCTATGCTTTTCACATATCTTAAGTTAGATGAAGTGTCTGTAGTTTTGAACCGTTTTAAGTGTTCGAACAAATTAATTGGAAGAGCTAAATTATTGCATTTCCTATTGCATAAGACTCCAGATAAGCATGATTTAAGAATATATAGAAACCAACTCGGAGAAGAAGTTAAGACGCATATTTTCCTAATGGATGCAATAGGTGCTGATATTTCAGATTTAGTTAAATCATTAGATTATCCAACAGAAGTATCATGTCTAATTGATGGTAGTTGGTTGATGTCTAAAACAGGATTAGAACCCGGTATGAAACTTGGACGTTTGAAAGACTGGCTTTTCAGGATACAAATCGAGAGAGGATACACTCAAATTTCACAAATGGAGACTGCGCTTTGTACGATTTCATGGACACATGGTGACCCCAAAAACTGGCCTCGTCCCAAATGGCCTTGACGCCCACAATTTATTGAGGGCGTCTATCATCGTAGGTTTATGTCCGAAGATGTTAGTGCCAAGTCTGCAATACAGTTGGCCAGCGGTGG
>MDSV01047588.1_pt1 | contig 33297 bp, 38 predicted proteins | sample 810851 | NCBI WGS metagenome assembly MDSV01 (sample SAMN05326640, study PRJNA326480) | marine metagenome | isolation source: seawater | place: Atlantic Ocean: North East | collected 2012 | reverse complement strand
TTTTTGTTCTATTTGAGCTTTAACTTCATTGATTTGTTTTTCACTGTACTCTATTTCAAGTTCTTGATATTCAATTTCTTTACTTAATGATTCAAAAGCTCTATTATTTCTAACATTTTTTTGTTGATCATTATATTTTTTTATCATTGTTTTAGCATGTTCAATAGTATTTTTTTTTGATTTTATTTCTTCAGAGCATTGATCTAATTCTTGATCTATTTTAGAAATTCTAACATTTAATCCAGCCACTTCATCCTCCAAATCTTCTACTTCTAAAGGAAGTTCTCCTCTAACACTTTTTATTTTATCTATTCTAGAGTCGATTAATTGTAAATCATAAAGTGCTCTAAGTTTCTCTTCTACTGAAAATTCTTCTTTTTTTGCCATAATTAAAAATAGTTAACTGGGTTGGTTATTGATTTTGATACGATGCACGCAAACTTAGGAATTTTTTTCTTAAGAAAATTTAAAATTAACTCTTTTGTGAATTGTTCACTTTCAAAGTGACCTATATCTAATAATAATATTTTATTTTCTCCCTTAAAAAAATCATGATATTTCAAGTCAGCAGTAATTAAACAATCAACTTTAGAATTAATTGCATCATTAATTGCAAAACTTCCAGATCCTCCTATAACTGCAATACTTTTAATTTTTTTATTTATAAATGGAGAATGTTTTATTGATTGGACATTCATTTCTTTCTTCACATATTTTAAAAAATCTATTTCAGAAATTGATTCTTTGAGATTTCCAATCATTCCCATCCCACCATTAAATCCAACTTTAGGTATAAGTATTTTGGTTTGTATTAACTTCAATTGTTTTGCAATTTGAAAATTAACACCCCTGGGGTGATTATCTAAATTTGTATGAAGAGAATAAATATTTATATCATTTTTGATTGCTTTACTAACTGCCCTTTCAACATATGTGTCCCTTGTAATTTTTTTTAATCCTGAAAAAATAATGGGGTGGAAACTAATAATCAGGTTGCACTTTTCTTCAATGGCTTCATTAACTACATTTTCTAAACAATCAATTGTTATTAAAGTTTTTGTAATTTTTGCAGATTTATCACCAACAATTAATCCAACATTATCAAAATCTTCAGCTGATTCTGGTGGAGCCCAAGCTTCAATTATATTTATGATTTCTTCTAATTCCACAATTTTTTAGTGCAAAGTTATAAATTCTCAAATTATTTATAGTTTAAATTTTAATTTATAATTTAGTTTTATGTTAAGTATTAGAAAAATTCTATATCCTATTTCTATAATATATTTAATTATAATTAGTTTAAGAAATTTCCTTTTTAATTGCGGAATTTTAAAATCTAAAAAATATCATATACCATTAATTGGCATAGGTAATTTAAGTACTGGTGGAACAGGTAAAACTCCAATGGCAGAATATATTTTTGAAAATTTTAGTAAAAAATTTAATTTGGCTTTGTTAAGTAGAGGCTATAAAAGATCAAGTTCAGGTTATATTAAAGCTTCTTTAAGATCATCTCCCAAATCAATCGGCGATGAACCTTATCAGATATTTAAAAAATTTAAAAATCTTCTTGTTTCTGTTGATGAGAATAGAGGAAGAGGTGTTAATAATTTAATTTTAGAAAATAAAAATTTAGATGGTATAGTATTGGATGATTGTTTTCAACACCGAAGTATTTCATTAAAATTAAATATTTTACTTACAACTTACAAAGATCCTTTTTTTAATGATTCTATATTACCATCGGGAAATTTAAGAGAACCTAAAAACAGTTATAAACGGGCTGATATAATCGTTGTAACAAAATGTTCAGAAAACATGAAAGAGTCTGAGATGAATTATTTTTATAATAAAATAAATATTTTGAAGCATCAAAGTTTATTTTTTTCATCAATTTCTTATAATAAAACACTTTTTGGAACATCTAATATTCAAATCAAAGATTTGAAAAAATCAAGAATTTTATTAGTTACTGGAATATCTAATGTTGTCCCTTTAATAGATTATTTAAATAATAATAATGTTGAATTTGATCACATGAAATTTTCAGATCACCATAATTATTCCTCCAAAGATATTTCTAAAATTGAAAAAGAATTTGAAGATAGAATAGTTATTACTACAGAAAAGGATTATAAAAAAATTAAAAATTTAGACTTAAAGAATAAACTTTTTTATTTAGAAATAAAAACTAAATTTTTGAAGAATGAGGTTGCTTTTAAAACTTTAATTTCTAGAGCTGTAATTTAAGTGATATGTTTTTGAGCCTTATAGGAAGATCTTACTAAAGGTCCACTTTCAACATGCCTAAAACCTAAATTTTTAGCAAATTTTTCATAAATTTTGAATTGGTCTGGATCAATGAAACTTTTTACAGGTAAATGTTTTTTTGATGGTTGGAGATATTGACCAAGAGTTACAATATCTACATTATTTTCCTTTAAATCTATAAGTGTTTGAAAAACTTCATTTTCTTTTTCACCCAATCCTAGCATAACTCCTGATTTAGTCCTTTTGATTCCTTTTCTTTTTAAATATTCAAGAACTTTAAGACTTCTTTCATATTTTGCTTGAATTCTTACTTCTCTTGTTAATCTTCTGACTGTTTCCATATTATGAGAAACAACCTCAGGTTTAACATTTATAATTTTATTTAAATGTTTTTCAATTCCTTGAAAATCTGGAATTAAAGTTTCAAGTGTGGTCTTAGGATTAATTCTTCTAATACTTTTAACTGTCTCTGCCCATATAAAAGAACCCATATCTTTTAAATCATCTCGGTCAACAGATGTTATAACAGCATGTTTTATTTTCATAACTTTTATAGAATTAGCTACCTTTTCCGGCTCAGACCAATCGATATTTTCTGGTTTACCAGTTTTAACTCCACAAAATCCACAAGACCGTGTACATATATTTCCTAATATCATAAAAGTTGCAGTTCCTTCACCCCAACACTCTCCCATATTTGGGCAACTTCCAGAGGAACAAATCGTATTTAAATTGTATTTATCTACTAAACCTCTTAATTCAGTATATTTTTTTCCAGTAGGAAGTTTTACTCTAATCCATTTTGGTTTTTTTACAAATTCTTTATTATGTGAAATATCATTCGGATAAGTTGTGTTTTTAGAAATCTTAAGTTTTTTCCACTCAGATCCTTGAACAATTGAAACTTTTAATGTATTTGGAGGAATTGACATAAAAATTTTATACAATACAAAGTTACAAACTATTGATTAATTTTTCATAAAATAGTCAAATACCATAAAGTAAAACATGTTAAAAAAATTAATCCCATTATACTTAATGTGTTTATTGCTTTTGATGGTCTTTTTTCTTTTGGGGTATATTTACTATTAATTAATCTAAAATTTACAAATGCATAAAATGGTGCAGTAATAAATGAAAGTATAGTTGCAATTTTTACTAATAGGCCCATTTCAGACATAAAAAAAACAAAAATTGATAATGTTCCCAAAGCTAAAATTATGATCCATAGATTATAGTTAGCAATTTTTTTCATCCCCAATAAACCAAAAGTTTTTTCCATTGTTCTTGGTGAAGCATCAAGACATGTAATAGTTGTACTAAACATTGTTGTAAAAGCAGCTATTGCTATTATTAAGAAAACTTCACTTCCTATAGAATTTGTATATAGATTTATTAATTGTTTTGCAAATTCTCCACCTTGATTTGAAAAGGTTTCACCACTATTATACATAACAAATGATCCTAGAGCAATAAAACATATTCCTAAAACTATGGTTGTTAGGTAACCAATATTAAAATCAAAAATAATTTCTTTTTCATTTATTTTTTTTTCTTTTTTCTTTTTTTCAAGTGTCCAAATAGATTGCCAGATGGATATATCTAATGGTGCTGGCATCCAACCCATAAAAGCAACTAAAAATGCAATACTTAATGTTTCTTTTGGGAAAATTTGATTTAATTCTAATTCATTTGTTGAACTGATACCAGCAAATAAAACTGCTAATAAAGTGCTTATAGTTAATAAGATTATTACAAATTTCATTAAATTATCTAATAGCTTATATCTTCCAATTAAAAGTATTAGTAAACACAAAAATATTATTAAAAATGCCCATATTGTAATATCTGTTGTAATTCCAAAAAGTTCAATAGCTAAACCTGCAGTAACAATTGTTACGGCACTCTGAATTGTAAACATCGTAATTAGAGACAAAAAAAGATAAATTAATAAAACATATTTACCTAGTTTATAGTAACCATCCAAAAGACTTTCCCCAGTGGCTAATGAATATTTTGGTCCAAATAAAAAAAAAGGATATTTAAATAGATTTGAAAGAATAAGAGCCCACAACAATCCAAAACCAAAATCAGCACCTGCTCTTGTAGATTGAACAAGATGAGAAACTCCAATAGCTGCACCAGCAAAAAGCAATCCAGGGCCTAATTTTCGAATTATTGAAATCATAATTTTGAAATCATTTCAGCTAAAATTCTTTTTGCTCTCATTATTCTAACTTTTATATTGTTTATTGGTTGATTAAGCTTAATTGAGATTTCTTTATAACTTAATTCATTAAAATATCTTAATTCAATTACTTTTTTATAATTAGGTTTTAATTTACTTATTTTATTTTTTAAAGATTTTAACTTTTGTTCATTTATAAGATCATCTTCAGGGCTTGGAGAACTTTCCACAAATTCTGTAAAATTATCAGATTTAATTATATTTAAATTCTTTTTATTTTTTCTTACCTGATCGATATGAAGATTTTTTGAAATAGTAATTAGCCATGTTTTAAAAAGATATTTATCATTATAAATATTTATTTTTTCAAATGCTTTAGTAAAACTTTTAATAGTAATATCCTCAGCACTAGATTCATTTTTTATTCTTTTTAATTGAAAATTATAAACATCATCCCAGTAGGTGTTTAATAAATAACTAAATGCATTTTGATTATTTTTCTTTGCAAGATTAATTTGATTTCTAATAAATTTGTTTTCTTCCAAACTATTAATTCAAATTCATTTTAGGTTTTTTACATTCAGTTTCATTTGGAAGTTTTCCACAAATTCCACAAGCTTCATTATTTTTATTTAGGAACGGATTAGCACTAGCACAGGTCCCTGAAAATTCTCCATTTTTTTTCAAAATAATTTTAATGGATATTCCAGCAAAAGCTATTCCTATTAATAAAAATGTGATTAAGTATAACATATTAATTTTCAATTATATTAACTTCCTCCTCAAGCAAGATATTAAATTTTCTTAAAACAGTTTTTTTAATTTTTTGTGAAAATTTAAAAATTTCATTTCCTGAAGCATTTCCATAGTTAACAATTATTAGTGCATGTTTATTATAAGTTCCTGTATTACCATTTCTAATTCCCTTATAACCACATTTTTCAATTAGCCATGCAGCAGGAATTTTTACTTTTTTTTTCGAAATTATATAAAACGGAATATCTTTTTCTTTTTCACATAATTTTTCATAATCAAATTTTTTAATTACAGGATTTTTAAAAAAACTACCACAATTACCAATTAATTTAGGATCTGGCAATTTGATTGATCTTATTTTACAAACCAGTTCCGAAATATTTTTAATAGTTGGGTTAAGAATATTATTACTTTTTATAGCTTCTCTTAAAGGTTTATATGAACAATTTATTTTATGATTTCTTTTAGAAAGTTTAAAAGTTACATATGAAATAATGTACTTATTTTTAAGTTTTTCTTTAAAAATAGAGCTTCTATATGAAAAATTGCATTCAGAATTTTTAAAAATCCTTAATGATCCATTCTTTATTGAAATTGTTCTGCAATTTTTAAAAGTATCTTTTAATTCAACTCCATAAGCTCCTATATTTTGAATTGGTGCACCACCTACATTTCCTGGAATCAAACTTAAATTTTCTAAACCACCAAAATCATTATTTATAGTCCAATTAACTAAATCATTCCAAACTTCTCCAGCTCCAACAGAAATAATTACATAATCTTTTGTTTCTTTTATTAATTCAATACCTTTAATTTTAATTTTTAGGATATTTCTATCTACATTTTTTTTAAAAAGAATATTAGTTCCTCCCCCCAGAATTATCGGTTCATTTAAGCGACTTTTTTTGTTGATAAAAGACACTATTTCTTTTTCTGAATTAACAATGTTGAAATTTGAGGAAAGCACATCTACTCCAAAACTGTTATAGTTCTTAAGAGATATTTTGGTTTTTTTTTGCAATTTTTATCTATTTAATAAATAGACAAACCTTATTTGTCTTTTTCTTCTTCTTCTTCCTCTTCTTCAGTTTCCGGGAGAACTTCACCTTTAATTCTTAAAATAATATTTGGTGTTTTAGCATTAGAATTTACTGTAATTGCTTTTTGGAATAATCCTGTTCTTTTAGTATCATATTCAACTTGAATTAAACCAGATTCTCCTGGAAGGATTGGTTTTTCAGGTTTTTTAGGGATAGTACAACCGCAGGAAGAAAAAATTCTAGAAAAAATTAATGGTGCATTACCAATATTTTTAAACTCAAAAGTTCTTTTACCATCTTCACCATTTTCAATAGTTCCATAATCAATAATAGTTTTGTTAAATGAAATTTCAGCTGATTTTTCTTGAGAAAAAATAAGAGAGCTAAAAAGAAACAAACTTATAATTAGTGAAATTTTTTTCATAGAAATGAATTTTAATTAAAACTATAACTTTTTATACATACTTACAAAAAAACAACTTAATTTTAGATACATTTTAGTTGACTATTTTTGTTTAAGTAATTAATCTAATATAATTGATGAATATAGCTAAAAGCTTTGATGCCAAAAAAATAGAATCAAAGTGGTATCAATTTTGGAATGAGAATAAATATTTTAACTCAAAACCAAATGATAAAACTCCTTATACTATTGTAATACCTCCACCTAATGTTACTGGAATATTACATATGGGTCATATGTTAAACAATACGATTCAAGATATTTTAATTAGAAAAGCCCGTCTTCAAGGTTTTAATGCGTGTTGGGTTCCGGGAACTGATCACGCTTCAATTGCAACTGAAGCAAAAGTTGTAGAGAAATTAAAAAATGATGGAATCGAAAAAAAAGATATATCAAGAGATGAATTTTTAAATTATGCTTGGGATTGGACAGAAAAGCATGGTGGCTTAATTTTAGAACAATTAAAAAAGTTAGGTTGTTCCTGTGATTGGGATAGAACAAAGTTCACTTTAGATAAAGAAATGTCAGATTCTGTAATAAAGGTTTTTGTTGATTTGTATGAAAAAGGCTTGATTTATAGAGGATATAGAATGGTAAATTGGGATCCTCAAGCCAAAACAACTTTGTCCAACGAAGAGGTAATTTATGAAGAGCAGGAAACAAAAATTTTCTACATTAAATACAAAATTTATAATTCCTCTAAAACTATTACTGTAGCAACAACTAGACCCGAAACAATTTTTGGGGATACAGCAATAGCAATAAATCCAGATGATGATAGGTATTTACATCTAAAAGGTAAAAAAGCTATTATTCCAATTTTAAATAAAGAAATTCCCATAATTACAGATCAAAATGTTGATTCAGAATTTGGAACAGGATGTTTAAAAGTTACACCAGCCCACAGCGAAAATGATAAGATAATAGGGGACAAACACCAATTGGAAATTATAGATGTTCTAAATGATGATGGAACGCTAAATAAATTCACCTTACACTATAATGGAAAAGATAGGTTTTTAGCAAGAAAAGAAATTTCAATAGAGTTAAAAGAAATAGGATCTTTATTAAAAGAAGAGAATTATTTAACTAAAATTGGAAAATCTGAAAGAACAAAATGCGTAATTGAACCTAAGTTGTCAGATCAATGGTTTTTAAAAATGGAAAAAATTTCAAAACCTGCCTTAAAAGCTGTAATAGATGATAATATTAAACTTTATCCTAAAAAATTCAAAAATACTTACAAGAACTGGATGGAGAATATTAGAGACTGGAATATATCACGACAATTGTGGTGGGGTCATCAAATTCCAGTTTATTATTATGGTTCTGACAAAATGGATTTTGTTGTAGCAGAGGATATTGATAAAGCTATTATAAAAGCCAGAATAAAAAGTGGGAATTTTAATTTAGATAAAGATAAATTAATTCAGGAAACAGATGTTTTAGATACATGGTTCTCCTCTTGGTTATGGCCAATTAGTGTTTTTGATGGAATTAATAATCCTGATAATAAAGATTTTAATTATTATTATCCTACAAATGATTTGATTACAGGTCCAGATATTTTATTTTTTTGGGTTGCAAGAATGATTGTTTCAGGTTATGAATTTAAAAAATCTAAGCCATTTAGTTCTGTTTATTTTACTGGTTTAGTTAGAGATAAAAAGGGAAGAAAAATGTCTAAACAACTCGGCAACTCACCTGATGCTCTAAAATTAATAGAAGATTTTGGTGCAGATAGTGTTAGAGTGGGCCTTTTATTTAGTGCTCCAGCAGGAAATGATCTTTTATTCGATGAATCTTTATGCCAACAGGGAAAAAATTTTTCAAATAAAATTTGGAACTCATATAGATTAGTTAAATCTTGGGATATTAAAAATTCAAATTATCAGAATCCATCATCAATTGCTGCAATTAAATGGTTTGAGAATAGGTTAAGTTCTAAATTAATCGAGATAGATGATCATTTCAAGAAATATAGAATATCAGATGCTTTAATGACCATTTATAAACTTATTTGGGATGATTATTGCTCTTGGTATTTAGAAATTGTAAAACCTGATTTTGGAACTCCAATGGATTTTAAAACATATGATAAAACATTACAATTTCTAGAAAAATGTTTAACAATTTTACACCCTTTTATGCCTTTTATTTCAGAAGAAATTTGGAGTGGTATTAAAAATGAGGAAGATAAACCATTAATAATTAAAAATTGGCCAAAAAATAATAAAGTAGACTATTCTTATTTAAAAGAGTTTGAACATATTTCTAAACTAATTACAAATATTAGAAAATACAGAAATCAAAAAGGAATTTCATATAAAGAAAAAATTGAGTTATTTTCTCAAAATACTAAATTAAAAAGTGAACTTAAAAGTATAGTACTTAAATTGGCTAATTCAGACATAGTTGAGGAAGTTTTTCAAATTAATCAAAATGCTGAATCATTGATTGTTGATAGTAAGGAGTATTTTATTAATAATCTTTTAGATCAAAAAAGTGATTTAAAAAAAATTAAGGAGGATTTAGATTATAATATTGGATTTCTTAAATCTGTTCAGTCAAAACTGAATAATAAAAAATTTATTAAAAATGCTCCAGATTCAATAATAAAAAATGAAAAAAAGAAAGAGTTAGATACAATTATAAAAATTAAAATTTTAGAACAAAAGCTTAAAAAATAATTTTATTTTTTTGCAATAATATCAAGACCACCCTTAACTTTATCCCCAACTTTTACTAATATATTAGAATCAACTGGTAGAAAAACATCGACTCTCGATCCAAACTTTATAAACCCTGAATCATTTCCCTGAACTATATTTTTTCCTATCTCAGCATAATTTACTATTCTTCTTGCAACTGCACCAGCAATTTGACGATATAAAATTTCATTAAAAACTTTATTTTCAATTACAACTGTTGTTCTTTCATTTAATTCTGATGATTTAGGAAGCCAAGCAACAAGATATTTTCCAGGATGATATTTACTAAATTTAATTATACCACTAGTAGGATATCTTGTTACGTGAACATTTAGAGGAGACATAAAAACAGAAACTTGAATTCTTTCATCTTTAAAATATTCTTTTTCATAGACTTTTTTTACAATTACAACCTTTCCATCCACTGAAGAAATTATATGGTTATCATTTAATACTGTTTCTCTTTTTGGATTTCTAAAAAATTGAATAATAAAAAAGAATTCTAAAATTGCAAAAATTTGAAAACCATTTCTTAAGTAAAAATTCTCAATATAGATATCAGAAAATATTACTATAGCTGTTGTTAAAAAAAATGATAGTATTATAATTTTATAACCTTCCTTATGAAACATATAGAAATATTTTAAAAGTTAAATAAATAAATGGCGATGCAAATATAATACTATCCATGCGGTCATATAGTCCTCCATGACCAGGGAGCAAATTTCCACTATCTTTCACACCAGCTTCTCTTTTAAATTGAGATTGGACTAGGTCACCAAGAGCTCCTCCTATTGTTGTTATTAGTCCTAAAATAATCCACTGAATTAAACTAAATCCTAGGTTTAAATAATTATAAAATAATATAGAAAATATCAAAGAGAAAATAATTCCGCCAATAAAACCTTCAATACTTTTTTTAGGAGATACGGTTTTTAGTAGAGGTCTTTTTCCAAAATTAACTCCAAATACATATCCAGCAGAATCAGAAATCCAAATTAAAATCAAAAAACAAAAAATAAAATTTGGATTATATTCTTCTGATATTGTTGGCATTGAAAATAAAACTACCAGAGAGCCAACTAAGTAAAAATGTCCAATAAAACGATTTTTAAGAATAGAAAAGGAAAATATTTTTTTCTTTAAAAGTGAGAAACCTAATAATATATTTGTCATTATAATTATTATTAAAAAAAATAATTGAAAAACCCAATTATATGATAATAAAAAAAGTGAAATATATAGTGGAAAAGTTAAATATAAAATAAGATTAGTTTTTCCAGTATCTGATGATAAAAATTTATGATTATAATTTGAAATTAGCTTAATAAATTCAAAAACAAGAATTAAGCTACAAATGAATCCTACAAAATAAAAAAGATATTCATTTATAAACAATGGAAGTAATAAAATACCTGCATATGCAGCTGATGTTAATGACCTTATATAAAATTCTTTCATTTTATAAATCTTCTAAAAGAATAAGGTACAGGTTTTTAGCTGCACTTCCATAAGTCAAGAAATTATTGTTTTCTTTATCGTGACTATTAAAATTTTTTATAGTTGTAATGTTTGTTGGAAGGTGATTAGGATATTTACTTTTAATTCCATTTAAACCTCCACTTAAAGTTTCAGTAAATTGACTGATTTTTGCAAAAACAATAAAGTTTTGAGGAAGATCATTTACTTTATGTGATTTAATCTGCTCAGCACATATTAATAAACTTCCATCTTTAGCAACCAAAAATTCACATCTTGTTAAAAAATATCTGGAATTTAAGTTTGTTTTAGAAACATTAAGTTTATCTTTTTCAGAAAAAAATTCAAGAAGAGAGTCGTCATAGCATAATATTTCAACATCATTCCACTTATTTTCTTGAATTATTTGAGAAAAGAATTTATCACATTCAGATTTAGTTTCACAATATAAAAACTTTCCTCCGTTTTCAGTAAAATTAAAAGTAAACCTTTCTTCAATTGGAGCCTTTAATTTAGGCATATATTTTCCATCTTTATTTTCTTCTAAGTTTTCTTTTTCACTTTTATTAAAAAAAGATTTAATAAATTTTTTCAATTTAATTTTTTAGCTCTGTAAAGATAAAAAAACTTAATGTTTTTTGAAGAGTGTTAATAATTTCAGAAAAAAACTATTTTTTAGATTCTTTTATAGCTGTTTTGATTTCAAATGGTCTTTCACCATAAATTCTAACAAGATCTTCTTTAAAAATAACTTCTTTTTCAAGAAGAAAATTTGCTAATTCTATCAATTTATTTTTATGCTTTTTAAGCAATTTAATGGCTCTTTGATATTGTGTTTCAATAATGTTTGAAATTTCTTTATCAATTATCTCAGCTGTAACATCACTATATGGTTTGGTAAATCCATAATCGTTTTGTCCACTAGAATCATAGTAAGTTAAATTTCCAATTTTATCATTTAATCCATAAACTGTGACCATTGATCTAGCTTGTTTTGTAACTTTTTCTAAGTCACTTAATGCGCCGGTGGAGATATTATTAAACATTACTTTCTCTGCTGCTCTTCCCCCCAAAGCAGCACACATTTCATCTAGTATTTGTTCAGTTTTAACTATTTGTCTTTCTTCAGGCAAATACCATGCAGCTCCAAGAGACTGTCCTCTGGGCACTATTGTTACTTTTACAAGTGGTGCTGCGTGTTCTAGCATCCAACTAACAGTTGCATGTCCAGCCTCATGAAAAGCGATTGTTTTCTTCTCAGTTTCGGTTATAATTTTATTCTTTTTTTCCAATCCTCCAACAATTCTATCAACTGCATCTAAAAAATCTTGTTTATTTACAGATTTTTTTAATTTTCTAGCGGCAATTAGTGCTGCTTCATTACATACATTTGCAATATCAGCACCTGAGAATCCCGGTGTTTGTTTTGCTAGAAAATCAGTATCAAGATTTTTGGAAATTTTAATAGGCTTAAGGTGCACGTTAAATATTTCTTTTCTTTCTCTGACGTCTGGTAAATCAACATATATTTGTCTGTCAAATCTTCCTGCCCTCATTAATGCCTTATCTAAAACATCAGCTCTGTTTGTAGCTGCAATTACAATGACATTTGTATTAGTACCAAAACCATCCATTTCTGTTAAAAGTTGATTTAAAGTATTTTCTCTTTCATCGTTTCCTCCAGTCATATTACTCTTTCCTCTGGCTCTTCCTATGGCATCTATTTCGTCAATAAATATTATTGAGGGAGATTTCTCCTTTGCTTGTTTAAAAAGATCTCTAACTCTAGATGCTCCCACTCCAACAAACATTTCAACAAAATCAGATCCTGAAAGTGAGAAGAATGGAACTTTTGCTTCACCTGCTACAGCTTTAGCTAGTAAAGTTTTCCCAGTACCTGGCAAACCAACTAATAATGCTCCTTTAGGTATTTTTCCACCTAGCTTGGTATATTTAGTAGGATTTTTTAAAAAATCTACAATTTCTTGAACTTCTTCTTTTGCACCTTCTAACCCAGCGACATCTTTAAAAGTTGTTTTTATATCACTTTTTTCATCAAATAATTTGGCTTTAGATTTTCCGATACTGAAAATTTGTGAACCACCGCCGCCGCCCCCAGACATTCTTCTCATAAAAAAGAACCATAATCCTATCAGTATTATTAAAGGGAGAAAGCCTAAAACATAATCCAATAATTTATTTTCAACAGTTTTAAAATCATAACCAAACTGAATTCCTTTTTTTTCAGCTTCTTCAAGTTTGTTTTGAAACAATTCAAGATTTCCAATTTCAAAAACATAATGAGGACCGTTTAAATTTTTCTGACCTAAAAAATTTGTTGAGTTAGCACTTTTGTGATCAGGACTGTTTAGTGCATCTCTATTAAGTGTAACCTGGGCTATATTTTTATTTATTACTGTAACACTCTTTATCTCTCCCTTGTTTAAAAATCTTTCAAAGCTTGAAATATTTATTTTTTTTGAGGAGTTAGAAGTTTCATTTCCGCCAATAAAATAAGTGCTTGCAAAAAATAATACTATCATAGCATATATCCAATATGTATTAAATTTTGGAGTTTTCATTGTATTTTTATTCTTACTCATTTTTAATATTTAGTTTCAATAAGGGTTGAATTAGATTCTTCCCAAAATTCCTCAATTTTGTAATAATCTCTTGTTTTTTCATCAAAAATATGAACTACGACATCAAAATAATCCATAAGAACCCATTTACAATTCTCTAATCCTTCAATCTGCCATGGTTTTTCACCTAACTCTTTACTAACACATTTTTTAATTGAACCTGTAATAGCATTTACTTGAGTTCTAGAATTTCCAGAACAAATAATAAAGTATTTACAGATTGTATTTTCAATAACTCTTAAATCGAGAATTTTAATATTAATTCCTTTTACATTTTCAATTCCTTCAATTATATGCGTAATTAAATTATCTGTACTCAAATTATTTATTTAAAATGTAAATTTATGACAATTAATACTACTATTTTAATTTATAATAATTTAGTAACATATGAAAATAATCAAACTTGATGCCATTAATTCAACAAATGAATTTTTAAATGAATATATTCAAATTAATTCTATTAAAAATAATCTTTTAGTATATACATTTAATCAAACTAAAGGAAAAGGACAAAGAGGAAAGGCTTGGATCTCTGAACCTCAAAAGAATTTAGCTATTTCAATATGTGTATTTCCTAAAGGAATAAAAATTAAGGAGCAATTTATTTTAAATATGTTTTTTTCTCTTTTGATATTAAATATCTTAAAATCTTTAAAAATTCCTGATCTTAAGATAAAATGGCCAAACGACATATTGTCAGGTAAAAAAAAAATATGTGGAATTTTAAATGAAATTAAAGTTAAAGGCAAATTTATTGAGAATATTATTATTGGTTTTGGAATTAATGTTAATCAAGATAATTTTGATAATTTGCCAAATGCATCTTCATTAAAATTGATAAAAAAAAGCAATTATGATTTAAATAATTTAGTTAAAATTTTTATAAAAAATATAAAAAATAATGATCATATAATTGATTTATTTCATGGTTTTAAAAAATTAAATATTCAAAATTTAACAGAAAAATATTACACAAATTTATATGGATTCAATCAATTAAAATTGTATGTTGATTCTCATGGATCAAGTTTTAATGGAATAATAATTTCTGTTGATAAAAGTGGGGTTATTAATATTAAAAAAGAAGATGGTAGTGTTAAGCTTTATAATTTTCAAGAAATTAAATTAATTATCTAATAATGGAATCATTTATTGAGTGGGGTTATTTGGGTTTATTTCTTTCAAGTTTTTTAGCTGCCACAATAGTACCCCTAAGTTCTGAATTAGTTCTTAGCGTTTTAATTATTAAGGGGTATGATTTTGGATTTACTTTATTTATTGCTACAATTGGTAATTGGGCTGGAGGATTAAGCAGTTACTATATTGGTAGATTAGGTAAATGGTCAACTTTAGAAAGATACTTTAAAGTAAAAAAAGATAAGATTTATAAATTCAAAATTAAGATTGATAAATGGGGAAGTGTATTAGCTTTTTTTTCTTGGTTACCAATTTTTGGGGATCCTATTGCAGTAAGTTTAGGATTCTTTAGGACAAATTATATTTTAGTTGCAATTTGGATGTTACTGGGTAAAATTTTTAGATATATAGTTTGGGCAATAATAACATATTGGGGACTATCTTTTTTTGATTTTTAACAATTATTTGTTAAATCTACTCGGCGCTATAAATGAGCTTAGGATTTTAAAAACAAAATAAGGGACAGAATTTATTAAAAATGTTATTATTTTCCATGTTTTTGTTGGTATATAAATTCTTTTACCCTTAAACATTGCATTTACACCATCAATTGCAATTCTTTTAGCTGATTTTTTTAAAAAATTAGGAACTTGATCCATTTCATCTTGTACCCCACTAGCTGTGTGAAAATTTGTAATTGTGTAACCTGGGCAAATAGCAGTTGAATAAATTTTATTTTTATTGTAGCCTAAATTTATTGCATCACTAAATCTATTTACAAAAGTCTTTGTAGGCCCGTATAAAGATTGAATAGAAGATGGAGGTGCAAATGCAGCAACTGAAGATACTATCATGATTTTTCCGCCTCCTTTTTCCATCATTATGGGAATAAATAATTTTGTTAATGCAATTACAGAAATACTTAAAACTCTTATACATTTTTCTTCATCTTCCATTGAAGATTTATGGAATGGGGCAGAAATTCCATAACCAGCATTATTGATTAATATTTCAACAAAATAATTTTTAGAATTACAATATTCAAATATTTCTTTTGGAGCTTCTTTTAGGCTTAAATCACAAGAAATAAAATCTACTTTTACATTATATTTAGATGAAATATATTTTGAAATATCCTCTAGTAAAGATTCTCTTCTGGCAGTTAAAATTAGATTAAATCCTTTTTCTGCTAAATAATATGCAATTTCTAAACCAATTCCAGATGAAGATCCAGTAATAAGTGCATAAGATTCTTTCATTTAATTTAAGTTTTTAATATTTTCTGAAAGATCATTAATAAACGATTGTAATGGATTTTTTACCATCATTTGTAACATAGGATTCAGATTTCCATCAAATTCTAAATGAAAAGACGCTAATTTATTATTAGATTGAGATATAAATCCAGTAAGTGAAAAATCTATTTTAGAATCTAAGGATTTTAAAATAATTTTTGAAGGTATATTTTTCTCAGAAATTCTAAGCTTTATAGCTGGCATTCCTTTAATTGAAAAAATGAAAGACTCCTTATCAATTATTTCAAATTTAGAAACATTGTCAGGCATAATTTTTTTATAATTTTCTATTATACAGAGCTTGTTAAATAATACTTGATCAGTTAAATTAATTTGCGATATGTTACTAATTAGTTTCATAGTTTAATTGCTTGGATCCCAATCCTGAGGATTTTCTTTCCATTTAGAAAGAATATTTAATTCATCATCATTAATATAATTTGAAGAAAAGGCTTGTTCTAATAGAATATCATAAGAACTCAATGTATTTAATTTTACTTTTTTATTTTTAAAATTCTTGTATGAAATTGGAAACCCATAGTTAAAAATACTTATCATTCCCTTTACTTTCAGTTTTACTTCTCTTAGTGCTTTAACAGCCATTAAACTACTATTTCCAGTACTTACTAAATCTTCAATAACTACTACATTTTGGTCACCAACATAACTCCCTTCAATTTGATTCTTCCTTCCATGTTTTTTGGAATTAGGTCTAACGTATATAAATGGTAAATTCATCATATCTGCTACCAACATGCCAATTCCTATTGCTCCAGTAGCAACTCCAGCTATTAAATCAGGCTTACCATATAATTCATTTATTTGTTTAGAAATTTGTTCTCTGATGAAAATTCTTATTTGCGGATATGACAAAATCACTCTATTATCACAATAGATAGGGGATTTCCATCCACTAGCCCATACAAATGGATTTTTTGGATTCAATTTAATTGCATTAATTTGTAATAGTAGTTCAGCTGTTTTTTTGGCAGTATTTAAATCGAAAATCATTAAACAAATGTATAAAGTTTTTGTCAATCAAAATGTAATAGTTTTAACTAATGAAATTCAATTTGGAACCAAACTAACAGTTCTCCCATTAAAAGAAACCTCACTTGATGATATTATAAAAAAATTAAAAAAAAGAAAAAAAATATTTTTATATCATAATAATTCAAAAAAATTAATTTTTCATTTCAGAAAAAAATTAAAAGTTGTAAAAGCTGGGGGAGGAATTGTTAGAAATTCTAAAGATCAAATTTTATTTATATATAGAAGAAGTAGATGGGATTTACCTAAAGGTAAGATGAATAAAAAAGAATCTATTAATGAAACAGCTTTACGTGAGGTAGAAGAAGAAACGGGGGTTAGGGGTCTTAAGATTATAGACTTTATAAAAGATACCTATCATATTTTTAAAAAAGGAAAAAAGTATTATTTGAAGGAAACATCTTGGTTCAATATGGAAACTAATTATAATGATAAACTAAAACCTGAGATCAAAGAAGGTATTACTAAAGTTGTATGGAAAAGTAAGACACAAGTAAAAAATATAAAAAACACCTTTCCAAATATTAAATTATTGCTTGAAATTTAATTTACAATAACAGTATCTGGGACTAGAAGTTTATACTCTCCGTTATTTAAAATAAGTTCTCTAACTATACTACTACTTATAAAAGAAGTTTTTGCAGATGTAAGTAAAAATACGGTTTCAATTTTTGAAAGTTTTCTATTTGTTCTAGCTATGGCTTTTTCAAATTCAAAATCGCCATTATTTCTAATCCCTCTCACAATGAAATTTGCACCAACTTTTTTACAGAAATCTATTGTCAAACCTTGATAACTCATGACTTCAACCCTAGATTCATCTTTAAAACTGTTTTTAATAAAGTTGATTCTTTCGTTTTCACTAAACATTGTTTTTTTTTGATTGTTTCTTCCAACTCCCACAATAATTTTATCAAATAAAGAAAGACTTCTTTTTAAAATATCTAAATGACCTAATGTAAAAGGGTCAAAAGATCCCGGAAAAATTGCTTTTCTCATTTTTTAAATATAAATAATTTATTCAATAGCCTGTTTAATTATATCTGTGAATAATTCTCTTAATGAAATTCCATTTATTTTTACTTGTTTTGGAAAAATACTTTCATTAGTTAAACCAGGAATTGAATTTAGTTCTAGAAAATAAGGTGTATCACCTACAAAAATAAACTCACTTCTTGATAAACCTTTTATTCCTAATTTTTTATAAATCTTTTTAGCAAGTCTGGTAACATTATTTTTTTGAACATTTGAAATATTAGCTGGAGTTATTTCATTAGATTTACCCTTATATTTAGCTTCATAATCAAAAAAATCATTTTCTGTAATTAATTCTGTAATACCGAAAACTTTAATGTTTTTTTTATAATTCATAACACCAACTGAAACTTCTGTTCCATCAAGAAAAGACTCTATTAAAATTTCTGTGTCAATTTTAAAGGAATTATTAATTGATGGTAATAATTCATTTTTTTTATTAACCTTATATACTCCATAACTACTACCAGATTTATTTGCTTTCACAAAGCATGGGATTCCAATTTCTTTAATTATTTTTTTTTCATCGATATTTTCACCATAGTTTAAATATATTGAATTCGCAGTGGGAATTTTAAGTTTTTTTAAAATTAAAATACAATCTCTTTTGTTAAATGTAATTGCTGAAGTTTTTGGGTCACATCCAGTATAAGGCATTCCAATTGATTCAAAATAAGATTGTAATACTCCATCTTCTCCAGGTGATCCATGAATAACAATAAAAGCTACATCAAATTTTATTTTTTTATTTTCAATTATTAATGAAAAATCATTTTTTGACACATTAAATTCTCTGTTTTTATTATCCAGATAAAACCACTTGTCTTTTGTTATAACTATTTTAAAGGGATTATAAAGATTTGAATCTAAATTATTATAAACTACTTCACCACTTTTCATAGAAATTTCATACTCGGATGAATATCCTCCCATTAATACAGCTACATTTTTTTTCATATAAACAAAAATATCATTTATTTTAAGTCAAAACAGTGAGAATACATATTTTATATATTTGTTAAAAAATAAAAATGAATTTATTAAAATATTTTTTTAGTAGGTATTTTATTAAACAAGCCTTTATTGCTTTTCTAATTTCCTCTTTGATAATACTCTTTATATTTTTGTTCTTGAATATAAGTACAAATCACAATAATTATATATCTGTTCCAGATCTGAAAGGAATTTTGATTTCTGATGCAAAAGAAGCTTTAATAGAAGATAATTTAAAATTTGAAGTGTCTGATTCTACATTTTTTAATCCTGATTTTCCTAAGTTTTCTGTCTTAGAACAAATTCCTAGTGCAAACTCACAAGTAAAAAAAAATAGAAAAATTTATTTAACAATTAACCCTTCAAATTACAGAAATATAGCAATTCCAGATATTATTCAAATTACTAAAAGAAGTGCAATTGCTGCTTTACTTTCTTCAGATTTAGAACTTGGTGAAATTACATTGATTGATAATATTGGTAAGGACATGGTTATTAAAATTAAATATAATAATCAGGAGGTTGATCCAGGGTCTTTAGTTCCTAAGAAATCTAAAATTGATTTAGTCCTTGGTAATGGAATTAAAATTTAGAAATGAGTCAAGAAGAAACAATGGATCATAATAATGATTTATTTGAACATTATCAATTTAAAGCTGACAAGGGTCAAGAACCATTAAGGGTTGATAAATTTTTAATGAATAGAATTGAAAATGCTTCAAGAAATAAAATTCAAGTCGCTGCTAAAAATGGATTCATTTTTGTAAATGAAAAACCTGTTAAATCCAATTATAAAATAAAGCCTGGTGATATAACAAAAGTTATGTTTTCACACCCTCCTTATGAGAATTTATTAATTCCTGAAGAGATGGATCTTAATATTATTTATGAAGACAAGTCTTTATTAGTGATTAATAAGCCTCCAGGAATTGTAGTTCACCCAGGACATGGTAATTACGATGGAACTTTATTAAATGGTTTGATTTCTCATTTTAATAATTTACCAAACAATAAAGATGGAAGACCTGGATTAGTGCATAGAATTGATAAGGATACAAGTGGGTTACTAGTTATAGCAAAAACTGATTTTTCAATGACTAATCTTGCTAAACAATTTTATTTAAAATCATCAACGAGAAAATATTATGCTCTTGTTTGGGGTTCAATACAAAATGATAAAGGAACAATTTGTGAAAATTTAGCTAGAGATCCCAAAAATAGATTAATAATGAGTGTTCCAGATGATAAAGATTTTGGTAAAAATGCCATAACACATTACAAAGTTTTAGAAAGGTTTAATTATGTTAGTCTTGTTGAATGTCAATTAGAAACTGGAAGAACACATCAAATTAGAGCACATATGAAATTTATTGGACATCCAATTTTTAATGATAAAAGGTACGGAGGAGATAAAATTTTAAAAGGAACTATTTTTAATAAGTATAAACAATTTGTTCAGAATTGTTTTAAAATTCTTCCTCGTCAAGCTCTGCATGCAAAAACATTAGGATTTCTACATCCAAAATCAAATAAAGAAATGAGTTTTGATTCAGAATTGCCAGATGATTTTTCGGAGTGTCTTAATAAATGGAAAAACTATTCCAATAATATTTGATTTTTTTTAATTTTACAATTAAATATAAATAATATGAAAATTATCATTTCCCCAGCAAAATCACTTGATTTTGAAAAACAATTGCCAACAGAAGAGTTTTCAATTCCTAATTTTTTATCAGAATCGAAAGTTATAAATGATTCATTGAAAAAGAGGTCTCCAGGTGAACTAAAATCTTTAATGAGTATTTCAGAAAAATTAGCTGATTTAAACTGGAATAGAAATAATAGTTTTAAAATTCCTTTTAATGTCGATAATGCAAGACCTAGTATTTTTACTTTTAATGGAGATGTATATAATGGGATAGATGCATATAGTTTATCATTAGATAAGATAAAAAATGCTCAGGGATCCTTACGAATATTATCAGGTTTATATGGCATGTTAAAACCATTGGATTTAATTCAGGCATATAGATTAGAAATGGGAACTAAACTAAACGTTAATGGCTCAGCCAATTTATATGATTTTTGGAAAAATAAAATAACTAAAAAATTAAATGAGGAAATAAAAGAAAATGAGCTTTTTATAAATTTAGCTAGTAATGAATATTCATCTGTTATTGATAAAAAAGAATTAAAGACAAGTATTATTTCTCCCATCTTTAAAGATATGAAGAACGGAAAATTAAAGATAATTTCTTTTTACGCTAAAAAAGCAAGAGGAATGATGGTAAGGTATATTTTAGATAATAATATCAATAACCAAGAAGATTTAAAAGGATTTAATTATGGAGGGTATTCATTTAGCAAACAAGAGACTGATAATTCAAATGAACTAGTTTTTATAAGATAGTTAATCTTTTATTTTTTTTATAAAATCCCCAATCTTATTAACTCCATGTGTTTTTAAGTATTTAATAAAAGCAGATCCAATTATAGCTCCATTACTGTTTGTAATTGCATCTAAATATGTTTGTTTGTTACTTATTCCAAATCCAATTATTAGTGGAGAAGTTAAATTCATTTTGTTTATTCTTTCAAAGTATTTTGTTTGTTCTTTCTTGAATGAAGTAACGGATCCTGTTATACTAAAGCTACTAACCATATAAATAAAACCATTAGAAATTTTATCAATGAATTTTATTCTTTCATCAGATGTTTGAGGTGTTATTAAGAACATGTTAAGCAAATTATATTTTTCAAAAACTTTTTTATAATTATCATAATAAATATCAACAGGTAAATCAGGAATAATTAATCCATCAATACCAACTGATTCACAATCTTTACAAAAAGATTCAACACCATATTGCATAATAGGATTAAAGTAACCCATAATAATTAAAGGAATATCAGTTTTTTTTCTAATGTTCTTTAACTGAGTGAATAATTTTTTAGTTGTCATCCCATTATTTAATGCTTTTGTTGAACTTTCTTGAATAGTTGGACCATCTGCCAAAGGGTCACTAAAAGGCAGTCCAATTTCAATCATATCAACACTAGAATTGTCTAAACTTTTTATTATAGTAGTTGTATCATTAAGTTTAGGAAAACCTGCTGTAAAATAAATCGATAATATTTCTCTTTTCTTATTTAAAACTTTTTTAATTCTATTCATTAGCAGGCTTAAAATAAACTCGTTTACCGGATTTATCAAACAAATCTCCGGGGGTTATATTTGGAGCTTTTTTATAAGACTCTTGTTCAAGTTGTCTACCAAGGCCATCAGGCTTAACTCTTGCATTAACTATTCTAAAATCGATTGCTTTTTTTAAAGAGTCGAGTATTGTTGAATAATTTGGGTTATTAGCAAGATTTATTAATTCTTCTTTATCATTATTATGATCATATAGTTCATATCCTAATTCACCATTTTCTCCCCATTTAGTTATTCTATACCTTTCAGTTTTGATTGAATAACCATTTTTCCATTGAGTTAAAGCACTACTTCTTACTGAGGCACTATTATTTTTAAAAATTGGACTTAAGCTTTTCCCAACTACATGGTCAGGTGTTTCTATTCCAGTTAATTCCATTAGAGTTGGGTATATGTCTATCATTTCTACTGGTGAATTAGTTCTCTTTCCACTCTCAATCCCTGGGCCTGAAAAAATTAAAGGGATTCTCGTTGCATTTTCAAATAAAGTTTGTTTTTGCCAATGTCCATGTTCACTTAAATGATATCCGTGGTCAGATGTAAATACAACTATAGTATTTTTATCTAATCCAGTTTGCTTAAGTTTTTTCAAAATTCTTCCAATTTGAGCATCCATAAAAGTAGTAGTGGCAAAATATGCCTCCTTAATTTCTTTGGCAAGCTCATTATTAGATTTTAAAGCTAGTAATCCTTGATTTCTATCTGACCATCTTACTGATTTTGCAGCTGGTTTTGGTAATGTATTTAAATATTCTTCACCAACTCCAGAGTAAAGTATTTCCATTGAGTCCCTATCATACATGTTAAAATATTTTTTGGGAGCAACAAAGGGTACATGAGGTCTATACATTCCAACAGCTAAAAAGAAATTTTGACCGTTTTTTGAAAACTTTTCTAGTTGTTCCATAGCTTCAGTTGCAACAATTCCATCAGTTTGTTCTTCATCAGTTCCGTCTGCAGCTAACCAACTTAATACTCCTCCATATTGCCTTTCCTTTAATGTATTTATTTTATACTCTTCCTCTTTATCTCTTCCCCATGGATTTATAGTATAATCCCACGTATATATATCATCTGCACTCGAAGTTCCGATTGAACTAGGATTATCATAATGATAGATTTTTCCTATACGAACAGATCTATATCCTTGTTGTCTGAATCTTTGTCCCATAGTTATAACATCAGGGACTGTAGTTCTTAGTAAAACGTTATTTCGAGTAATTTTTGTTTGATCAGAATACATCCCCGTCATAAAAGAGGCCCTAGAGGGACCACATAGCGGATATTGATTATGTGCATTTTCAAAAAGTAACCCTTGACTTGCCAATTTGTCAATAGAAGGACTAATAACTTGAGGATGATTGTATGATCCTAAATCACAATTTAAATCATCAGCAATCAAAAAAAGAACATTCATTTTTTCGTTTTTGTCAACAATAACTTTTTTGTTACATCCAAATAATGTCATAATAAAAAATAATTGTAAAATAATTTTAATTGATTTCATGTGTTTCGTTTTATTTGTTGAATATATAATGTAAAATTCTAATAATATGTTATATAGTTATGATTTTATTTATAAATCAATCATAATTTAAAATAATCTATATAGATATCCAAGTCTTTATCCCCTCTTCCAGAGCAATTAAAAACAATGACATCATCTTTTTTAAATTTAATTTTATCAAGAATTGCAAAAGCGTGAGAAGTTTCTATTGCAGGAATAATTCCCTCCATCCTGGATAAAATTAATCCCCATTTCATGGCATCTTTATCTTCAATAGAAATGAATTTTCCTCTCCCTGATTTATATAAGTTAGCATGCATTGGACCAATTCCTGGGTAATCAAGTCCAGCAGAAATTGAATAAGGTTCCGTTATTTGTCCATCATTTGTTTGCATCAATAGTGTTTTAGAACCATGGATTATTCCCTCTTTACCTAATATTGAGGTTGCGGCACTTTCTTTAGAATTTATTCCTTTGCCAGCAGCTTCAACACAAATTATTTTAACTTTTTTATTATCCAAATAAGGATAAAAAATTCCTGCTGCATTGCTTCCTCCACCAACACAAGCTATAACATAATTGGGATTTTCATTTCCTTCAATATTTTTTAATTGTTTTTTAACTTCATTTCCTATAACAGATTGAAATCTGGCAACCATGTCAGGATAAGGATGAGGACCGACAACAGAACCAATGATATAATGTGTGTCAATAGGATTATTAATCCAATCTCTAATTGCTTCATTAGTGGCATCTTTAAGAGTTTTACTTCCAGAAACAGCAGGTCTAACTTCAGCACCTAACATTTTCATTCTAGCAACATTAGGAGCTTGTCTGGTTATATCTATTTCTCCCATAAAAATAATACATTTAATACCCATTAATGCACATACAGTTGCAGTAGCAACTCCATGTTGTCCAGCACCTGTTTCAGCAATTATTCTAGTTTTTCCTAATTTTTTTGCAAGTAGAATTTGACCAATTGTATTATTTATTTTATGAGCTCCAGTATGACATAAATCTTCTCTTTTTAAATATACCTTTGTATTATATTTTTTAGAAAGTCTTTTTGCATAATATAGTGGGGTAGGTCTTCCTACATATTTTTTTAATAATTCATTAAATTCTTTTTTAAATTTTTTTTCAGAAGAAATTTTTAAATATTTAGATTTAAGTTCTTCAATATTTGCATGCATCATTTCAGGAATGAATGCTCCACCAAAATCACCGTAAAAACCATTTTTATCTACATTATAAGAAGTTTTCATTTTTTCATTTTATTTATTAGTTCCTTAACTTTTTTACAATCTTTTAAACCAGGTTTAATTTCAAACTTACTGTTAATGTCAATGCCCAGTAAGGGAATTTTAAGTTTTTCAATGTTTAACACATCTTGAAAATCATTAATGTCTATACCCCCGCTTAGTAAAAAGGGTTTTTTTGAATTATATTTTTTTAGAATGTTCCAGTCAAATTTAATTCCATTTCCACCATATGCATCACCTTTTGTATCAAATAAAAAATAGTCACAAACTTTTTCAAATAAATTTAATTTTTCAAAATCGAATTCATTCCCAATATTAAATACTTTAATTACTTTACAGTAAGCTTTGATTTTATCACAAAATTCAGAACTTTCATTACCATGTAATTGAACAAAATCGAGATTGAAATGATTTACTTTATTTATAATTAAGTCATATTCTTGATTTACAAAAACTCCAACTTTTTTTATATTATTAGAGACATTAATTGTTTTTTTATTGAAAAATCTTTTTGATTTTGGCCAGAAAATAAAACCCATAAAATCTGGATTTAAATTTTTGATTTCAGAAATATTATTTTCAAACTTCATTCCACAAACTTTCAATTTCATTTTACTGGTTTTTTTAAATTATTAATGAAATTATTAGCTGCTATTCCTGGATTTTTTTCTTTCATGAAATTTCCACCCATTAAAAAACCTTCAAACCCATAATCAATTAGCTCTATTATTTCTTTCTTATTTGTAATTCCACTTTCAGAAATTTTAATAAATTCTTTAGGAATATATTTTGCTAAATCTTTGCTAGTATTAATATCAACCTCAAATGTTTTTAAATTTCTATTATTAACTCCGATAATATCTACACTTTCTATTAAACAATTATCTAATTCATTTAGATTGTGAATTTCTATTAAAACTTCCAAGCCTAAACTTTTTGCAAATTGGCTTAGGTCTTTTATTGCTTCTTTTTTTAAACAAGATGCTATTAATAAAATTGCATCTGCACCTAATCCTTTTGCTTCAAGTATTTGATATTCATCAATTATAAACTCTTTTCTTAAAATAGGAAGATTAGTATTTTCTCTAGCAAGTATTAAATCTTTAGAAGATCCTCCAAAATATTGCTCATCAGTCAAAATAGAAATTCCACTAGCACCTGCATTCTCATATCCTTTTATTACGTCGTTAACATTACAGTTTTTATTAATATTTGATTTTGAAGGTGATTTTCTTTTAAATTCTGAAATAATTCCAAACTTACAATTTTGAAGACTTTCTGAAAAAGAATTTACAGCTCTACTAAACCCTTTTAGCTTTTCAAGATCTGAAAATGAATAGTTTTTTTTATTTAATTCTATTTCAGTTTTTTTTGTTTCAATTATTTGATATAAAATGCTCATTATTTACTTAATTTTTTTAAAGTTTTAAATGCATTTAAGGCTTTTTCAGAATTCAAAGATTCTCTTGCTTTTTCAATCCCATTTTTAATACTAATATTTTCGGCAGTTGAAATGGCTAAACCAGAGTTTGCTAATACAACATTGTTTTGTGAATTTGATCCTTCATTATTTAGAATCTTCATAAAAATTTTTGCGGACTCGGAAACTGATTTGCCTCCTATTATTGATTTTGGGTTTAAAATATTTAAATCAAAATCTGAAGGTTCCATTATTTTTTCGGAATCATTGGAAATAATTTTAACATCTCCAGTTAAAGATACTTCGTCATAACCATCTAATGAATGAATGATTGAGAAATTTTTATTTGACTTTTGAAATATATAAGAATACAATCGAGCTAATTCTAAACTGTAAACTCCAACCATTTGATTATTTGGAGATGAAGGATTTACAAGAGGCCCCAACATATTAAAGAAAGTTTTTAATCCTAATTCTCTTCTTATTGGCGCTACATGTTTCATTGCTGGATGAAAAAGAGGAGCATGGAGAATGCATATTCCACTTTTTTCTATGCAATTTTTAATAAAACTTTGATCATTTGAAAACTTGATTCCTAAATTTTCTAATACATTACTTGATCCACAAGATGATGAAACTCCATAATTTCCATGTTTTGCAACTTTTATACCAGCTCCAGCAGTAATAAAAGCTGAAAGGGTAGAAATATTAAATGTGTCTTTATTGTCACCTCCAGTTCCACACAGATCAATTGTATTATAATCTTCTAAATCAATTGGAATACATAACTCAATTAAGGCATCTTTAAATCCCTCCAATTCTTCAACTGTAATGTTTCTAATCATATACACGGTTAAGAAGGAAGTCACAAGTGAGTGATTGTGCTTTCCGCTAGAAATTTCAATTAAGATATTTTTAGCATCTTCTCTTGTAAGAGTTTTATGAGCAAATAATTTTATTAAAATATCTTTCATTATTTTATTTTTAGCCAATTTTTTAAAAGAGCTTTTCCATGTTCTGTTAATATAGATTCAGGATGAAATTGAACTCCTCTCAAATCATATATTTTATGTCTTAATGCCATTATCTGTCCATTTTGATCATATGCTAAAGCCTCCAATTTTTCAGGAAGAGGCTCTTTAACAACCCAGGAATGGTAACGTCCAACTTTTAATGGTGTTGGTAAATTATCAAATAGAGGGTCTTCTTTAACAATATTAATTTCTGTAGCAACACCATGATATACTGTTTTTAAATTAACAAGTTCTCCATTAAAAACCTCAGCAATAGCTTGGTGTCCCAAACAAACCCCTAAAATACTTTTTGAATTATGATATGATGAAATGATTTCTTTTAGAAGACCAGCTTCATCAGGTATTCCTGGACCAGGTGAAAGTACAATTTTATCAAATTTTTCAATTTCTTTTATATCAATCTGATCATTCCTTTTGACTGTTACCTGACATTTAAGTTCCTCTAAATAATGAACTAAATTGTAAGTAAAAGAATCGTAATTATCAATAACTATAATTTTCATAATTAAATTTTTTCAGCAATTTCTAATGCAGTATTTAATGCACCTAGTTTATTGTAAATTTCTTGTAATTCATTTTCTGGAACTGATTTTGAAACAATTCCAGCACCAGCTTGAAACAAAAGTTCATAATTTTTACTTAGAAAAGATCTAATTATTATAGCATGATTAAAATTACCTTGAAAATCCATGAAACCAATCGCTCCACCGTAAAATGATCTATTGCAATTTTCATATTCATCTATTAATTGCATAGCTCTGTGTTTTGGAGCACCTGTCAATGTTCCGGCAGGAAATGTGTCGGCAGCAATTTGAAAAGTCGATGAACCATTCTTCTTGATTCCGGTTACTTTTGAAACTAGATGTATTACGTGAGAATAAAATTGAATTTCTCTATTCTTTTCTACTTTTACATCTTTTCCATTTCTGCTTAAATCATTTCTAGCTAAGTCAACGAGCATCATATGCTCCCTATTTTCTTTATCATCCATCGAAAGTTTTTCTGCTTTTATTGAATCTTCTATATCATCACCAGTTCTTTTAAAAGTTCCTGCAATGGGATGAATCTCAGCTTTATTTTTTTTAACAACTAATTGTGCTTCAGGTGAACTCCCAAAAATTTTATAACTCCCATAATCAAAATAGAACAAGTAGGGGGATGGGTTTACTGATCTTAATGCTCTGTATAGATTAAATTCATCGCCTTTAAATTTTTGTTTAAATCTTCTGGATAGTACAATTTGAAAAACATCGCCTCTAAAACAATGTTTAATTCCTTTTTTAACAAGATCAATATATTCTTTATCATTAATATTAGAGTTTAATTCTCCAGTTCTAGAAAAAGGAAACTTGGAGGACTTATTAGAAGAAATAATATTTATTATATCATCTAGATTATCTTTTTTATTATAGCTATGATGAAATAATTTTGCCTCATTATTAAAAACATTAATAACTATTATATTTGAATAAAAAGCATAATATATTTCGGGAATATTGGTATTGTTTTCTTTAACCTTGATATTAATACTTTCAAAGTATTTTACTGAATCATAATTCATATATCCAAAAACTCCATTATTAATAAATTTCTTATCATTTTTTTTGCATTCAAAAAGTTTACAAAAATTATCAATTTGTTTAACTACATTAATGTTTTGGTTTATTTCAATATTTTCTTTTTTACCATCTGGAAAAGATTTTGATATTAAATTTTCACTGATAGAAATATGAGCAATTGGATTAAAACAGACATAAGCATAGCTATTATCATTTGCACCATAGTCACTACTTTCCAATAAAAGGGTATTTGAAAAATTATCTCTAACTTTTTGATATATACTTACAGGTGTCAGTGTATCAGCTAGTAGATTTCTTTCAGATGTAAAAATTTTATACAATTCTTTATTTGTTTTAATAAAAAAAGGCCTGTCGCGAGACAAGCCTAAATATTTAATTTTTAATAAAATGGTTTATCGCGAGATATAAAAATATCTAGACCACCAACAAACTTTAAAATTTAGATTATTCAACATTCTTCAAATATATAAATCATAACTTTATTTACAAACTATTAAATAAATTTTAATTTTTAATGAATTAAATAATTAAGAAATTTATATTTGAAAAATATTAAAATTTAAAAATGAATTTAGATCAAAATAGTTGGAATGAATCAATAGAAAAATCAAAAAATAGTGTTATTCTAGATGTTAGAACACCCGAGGAATTTGATCTAGGTTTTATTGAAAACTCAATTAATATAAATATTTATGATTCTCAATTTTTTATTGATGAAATTAAGAAATTAAACAAAAAAGATTTTATTCATATTTATTGTCGATCAGGATCAAGAAGTTTTCAAGCTTGTGAGATTATAAAACAATTTGGATTTAAAAATGTTTATAATCTTGAAGGTGGAATTGTTGAATGGAAAGGAAAGATAATTAAAAGTTAATATCATGATAGAATTTAGATATTTTTTGGAACGCCATGGGTTCTATGTTTGTTCAAGACTTGCTGAATGGATGGGAATAAGGGCTAAAAATGTTAGATTGTTTTTTATTTATATGAGTTTTTTTTCTTTGGGAATTAACTTTGCTATATACTTAACCCTAGCTTTTTGGTTCAAAATTAAAGACCTAATATCTAGAAAAAGATCATCTGTTTTTGATTTATAAAAAAAACATTTGAATTATTACATTTAATTTGCATCTTGTTGTCAAATTAATTGTCCCTAAACTATATCAATGAAAAAAATATTTTTAAGCTTTATTTTAATTCTTTCATCTTCATTATCTTTTTCTCAAGAAAAAGGACTAGATCAAAAAATTGATGAAGCATTTGCTCCAATATCTGATTTTTTTAGTTATTATGTTTTTTATCCAATAGCAGGATATCCTTTTGTTATTCTATTATTAATTGGTAGTGCAGCCTTTTTTACTTTATATTTTGGTTTCCCAAATATTAAATATTTTTCCACTTCAATTAAAGTTGTAAGAGGAAATTATGATGAAATTGAAAAAGATGACTCTATTTCAAAAGATGGAGAAGTTTCTCATTTTCAAGCCTTAGCTACTGCTGTTTCAGGTACTGTTGGTAATGGAAACATAGCAGGAGTGGCATTAGCAATTGCTCTTGGAGGACCAGGAGCAACTTTTTGGATGATTATATGTGGACTTATTGGAATGTCATCCAAATTTGTTGAATGTACATTAGGAGTAAAATACAGAGACATTGGTGAAGACGGAACAGTGTATGGTGGACCAATGTATTATCTTACAAAAGGCTTGAAGGAAAAAGGTTTTCAAAACCTAGGAAAGGCTGCTGCTATTTTCTTCGCAATTTTTTGTATTGGAGGATCTTTTGGAGGAGGAAATGCAGCACAAGCAAATCAAGCAACAATCGTATTAAAACAATTATTAGGTTTTGAAAGTACTAGTGCAGGAGCAATTATTGGTTTAATACTGGCCATTTTAGTTGGAATAATAATTATCGGAGGAATTAAAAGGATTGCTTCAGTAACTGAAAAAGTAGTTCCTTTTATGGCAATTTTATATCTAATAGCTTGTTTATATATTTTAATTATTAATTTTTCTCTAATTGACAATGCAATCTCATTAATTATTACTGAAGCATTTAATCCTACTGCTATCGGAGTTGGAGGATTCATAGGGGTGTTAATGGTTGGTTTTAAAAGAGCTGCTTTTTCAAATGAAGCTGGAGTAGGTTCTGCTTCTATTGCTCATTCAGCTGTTAAAACAAAATATGCAGCTTCTGAAGGGTTAGTAGCTTTATTAGAACCGTTTATTGATACAGTTGTTATTTGTACTATGACAGCTCTTGTAATAATTATATTTAATTTTGGAGGATACTTTGAATATGGTGGTGATGGTTTGGGAATAGTAATGATTGATGGTGTTCCTTTTGAGGGAGCTGGAATTACTTCTCAAGCTTTTGCACAATATATTCCATTCTCAGATGTCTTTTTAACTCTAGCAGTTGTTTTATTTGCTGTTTCAACAATGATATCTTGGTCTTACTATGGATTACAATCATGGAAATATTTGTTTGGAAGAGGTCAAATTGCTGATCTAACTTATAAAGTAATATTTTGCATGTTTGTAATTATAGGTTCTGCAGCAAGTATGAACTCTATTTGGGCATTTTCTGATGCTATGATTTTTGCGATGGTATTTCCAAATATGGTAGGGTTATTTTTCTTATTTCCAGTCGTTAAAAAGGAATTGGAGAAATATTTAAAAGCAATAAAATCAATTTAGAATACATTTTTAATAATTAAAATTTAGAAATTTAAATAAATAATTTCTATGGAATGAAAAATGTTTCTATATTTGCGAGCAATTAAAATTAAGTATGTTAATCATCCCTGTAAAAGAAGGCGAGAATATTGATAGAGCTCTAAAAAGATTCAAACGAAAGTTTGATAAAACTGGAGCTATGAAAAATTTGAGATCAAGACAAGCTTTTATTAAACCTTCAATTAAGCATAGAGATAAGATTAAAAAAGCTGCCTACGTTCAGAATCTTAGAGACCAAGAAAACATATAATTTCATAAAAACTTATCTATTTAAAAGTTCTTAACTTTATATGCTGTTAAGATCTATCATGTATTTTTCCAATTTTTTTGATTACTTATCTAAAGAAAAAAAGTATTCAATTAATACTATTAAAGCTTATAAAAAAGATTTAAATACTTTCCATCTTTTTTGTAATCAAGAACATGGAATAAAAAATATTACAAAAATTTCATATTCAATTGTTAGAACTTGGATAATTGATTTGTCTGATTCAAATCTTTCTCCTTTGTCAATTAACAGAAAAATTTCAGCATTAAATAGCTATTATGATTTTTTAATTAAAACAGAAGTAATTAAAGATTCTCCGACTAAAAATCATAAGAGATTAAAGGTACAGCCAAAAATAATTATACCATTTTCAGAAGAAGAAGTTTTTACTATAATGGATATTTTTGATGATACTTTTGAGGGAAAAAGAGATCTGTTAATAATTGATACTCTATATTCTACTGGGATAAGAAGGGATGAATTAATAAATATTAAGTTAGAAGATATTTTTTTTAATGAAAGTTTGATTAAAGTTCATGGAAAAAGAAATAAAGAGAGATTAGTTCCTGTTTTACCAACTCTCATAAAAAATATAAATAATTATCTGGTCTTTAGATCAGATATTGAATCCGTTAAGGATAATCTTTTTGTTACTAAAAAGGGTTTCCCATTAGGGCCTTCATTAGTTTACAGAGTTGTCAAAAAATACTTTTCTAAAGTATCAACTAAAGTAAAAATCAGTCCCCATGTTTTAAGACATTCATTTGCTACTCATCTCTTAAATAATGGAGCAGATATAAACACAATTAAAGAAATCTTAGGACATTCTAGTCTTGCCTCTACCCAAATTTATACTAAAATTAAGTTACCAAAAATAATTAGTGACTATAAGAAAAATCATCCAAGAGAAATTAATAATAAACGATAAATAAATTTTTTTAAAATTCGTTAGTATTCTATTGATTCAAAAAAAATAAATCTATACATTTGCCAACCATTTGTAAATGGAAAAGCCGATGTAGCTCAGCTGGCTAGAGCAGCTGATTTGTAATCAGCAGGTCGTGGGTTCGAGTCCCTCCATCGGCTCTTAGTTCTTTAAAATATTGGGGAGATACTCAAGCGGCCAACGAGGGCAGACTGTAAATCTGCTGTTTTTAACTTCGCAGGTTCGAATCCTGCTCTCCCCACAATTTAAGCGGGAGTAG
>MDSV01098458.1_pt1 | contig 33300 bp, 35 predicted proteins | sample 810851 | NCBI WGS metagenome assembly MDSV01 (sample SAMN05326640, study PRJNA326480) | marine metagenome | isolation source: seawater | place: Atlantic Ocean: North East | collected 2012 | reverse complement strand
GTATTATCTACTATTGGTAGAAGATTAAAACATATTAAAATCCACTTACAAAAATAATTATTTATAAACAGGAATTGAAATGGAAATATATTGGGAATTCACAAAAAAGGGTCAAAAATTAAACTTAAAAAATGAAGACCAACTAGAAATGATTGGTGGGGTTAGAGAAACCAAATCAGGTTATGATGCATTTGCAAAAACATTCAGCATGACACCGGAGAGGGCTCAAAAGGGATTTCCTTCTATGGATATAGCAAAAGAATTTGTAGAATCATTCAAACCATGGGAACTTTATACAGGACCAATAGACATAACAATAGACCCTGAAGTAAGAAACCCACTATAAAATAAACACAAAAAGAAGACCTGTTAAAACAGGTCTTCTTTAGTTTTTCAATAAATAGTTTTACTAACTATTTTGAGCCTACTAATAGTGGAGCAGTTGCGTGCGTTCCACCATCACCAATTGCGTGAAGAGTATAAATACCATCAGCAAGTGATACACCAACAGCAACATGGAAAGCACCATGAGCATTAGCTTCAGCTCCACCTAGGACAGTATCTGTTCCGTTTACATTGGCAACGATACTAATCATTTCACCTGCATCAAATCCAGCGCCATAAACATCAGAAGAAGATCCTGAGGCAGTTGAGTTGGCAGCCAAACTAGCAGCACTATTCACAGCATCTGAACCAGCAGGTCCTTGAGCGCCTGGGTTACCTGGGTTACCGGGTAGACCAGCTTCTCCTGGTAATCCTGGAAGACCTGGCTCACCGGCAGGTCCTTGCAGTCCTGGCTCACCTGGTAATCCTGGAAGACCTGGCTCACCGGCAGGTCCTTGTGGCCCCTCACAAGCTATCATTGCAAACATAGCTACTGAGAAAACCATCGCAGTTGTAATAACTCTTAAGTTTACTAACTTTTTCAATTTATCCCCCTCTATATAGAAGACTTGATTTATCCAAACATACAAGTACATACACAAGGTATGTACAAATTAGTTCATGGTAATCATATTGACCCTTAGTTAAGTAGTCAACATATAAATCTATTAAATAGTCCTTATTTAGACACCATTTATATCACATAATGTTAATAAGTTTAAATAATAATAAATATTTGATTAAATATTTGTTATTTTGAAGCTATTAAAAGAGGGGCTGTAGCAAATGATCCTAAATTACCTTCAGCTTGAATTGTATACAAACCTTCTTCTAAATCAATTACCACTGAACTCAAAAATGCTCCCGAGGAATTTGTTTCATTTCCAGCTACAATTCTGTCAGTACCCTCTTCAGCTTCTAAAATTACCACTGAAACTATTTCTCCTATTAAGAATCCAGACCCATAGATGTCAGAGACTTCTCCTGTAGAAACAGAAGTTGCAACAATAGTTGCACCCTTAGGAATATCAGAGGTATCAACTAAAAATGATGACGTTGCCAATGTCCCTTCTAAACCATCTGCTCGAATGAGATAATGTCCTTGTGGCAGTTTAGTATCGATCTTTAATTCAAACAAACCGGATGAATTAGCACTTATTTCTATGAGTTTTTTATCCTCAATTTCATCATTATCAACATACAAGATTACTGACTCTTTTGATTTAAATCCAGAACCCATAACATGTATTTTAGATCCATAGTTGTTCGAATCTACAGAAAGACTGGCACCTAAATTAGAATTAAAAAGTGATTTTGAATTATTTAAGATTTGCAAAGGAAAACTTGCTTTGGTACCTGAGGATCCTGTTGCTATCATAGAAACCATCCCGTTGACAGTAGAATTTAATGACGCATCATCTGAAATAAATTGAATATTATGTACAAATGCTCCTGAATCCAACACTCTCAATTTAGAAGTTTCAACAGGAATCAAATCTGAACCTTGAAGTTTCAGGCTAAAAGACACAGTCTCCCCAGGAATAAAACCTGACCCAAACAAAACTAATGGCTCATCAATTTTTGCAGACAATTTATTTACCATAAATGTAGATTGAGGAGAAACAGCGTCTTTTCCGGAAGGACCTGGAGGACCTTGTAATCCAGGAGCCCCCGATGGTCCAGGATTACCTGGAATGCCTTGTGTTACTAGTTGATCGGCTGATGAACAAGCAAATACCAAAACAGATAGTAAAACAGTTAATGAAAATAATAAGGAACTTTTCATTTTTATCCTTTCCCTATTTAAAATTAATGTTTAATAACGAGTGTAGTCTAAAGAATCAATGCTTACAATGAAAATCAGCACTGCTCATTTAAGAATTTATTTTTATATAAACGATTTCAAACTTAATAGACCCAACTCATCACATATCTGAACAAAATCTTCAGTATTAACTCCTGACCACGATAAATCTGAGATATTTTCATTAATGATTACATCAGTTTTAATGGTTGCTAATTGCTTGTACAAATAGGCCATTTGTCTACTTTCTTCTAAATTCCTACTCAATGTTTCTGCTCCCCGAACTTTCACATCCCACAAAGCATAATTATTTGGAATATTTTCAATTTTTAAATACCTAGACAGTAAAGTCGATGCAGATTTTGATCCCCATTTTAAAATTCCGGGAATGCCATCAGCTGAATCTCCCATCAAACCTAAATAATCAGGGATAGAAGATGGTAATACTCCAAATTTATTTTCAACTTCTTTTTCGTTATAAATTTTTCTATTTTTGCGATCTAGGCATACAATTTTTTCTCCCGAAACCATTTGACAAAGATCTTTGTCTACAGAGCAAATAACAACTTGGTCAACCTCATCTAATTGTGAAAATTTAATTGCTGCAGAACCTAAGGCATCATCTGCCTCATAATCCAAAGAAGGCCATACTTTAATTCCAAGTGATTCAACTACTCTCTCTGCTAAAGGAAATTGCATCAATAATTCATCAGGAGTATCAGATCCATCTTTGTAATTTGAAAACATTTCATTTCTAAATGATTTGATAGAGCTATCAAATGCTACTGCTATGTGTGTAACCTCTTCATCTTTAATGAGAGACATTAAAGATATGATTAAACCTCTAATAGCAGAAACGTGCATCCCATCAGGTGCCAATCTTGTTGGTTGAGAGAAATGTGCTCTGAATAATTCGTAAGTCCCATCTACTATATATAATTTCATTATCTTGTTCTCGGATTAAAGACATCATTCAAGGAATCTCCAAACAAGTTCCAAGTTAAAACTAATGTCCATGCTACAATCCCTGGAGTTACAAGCATCCAAGGAACAGACCTGATAGCACTGATACTTCCACCTTCAAGAAGCATATTGCCTAAACTTGGCCTAGGAGGCTGAATTCCCAACCCTAACCAACTAAGAATAATTTCTGTACCTATTAAAGATCCCATACCCATAGACACAGTAATTATAATGGGACTTAAAGCATTGGGTAATAAATGAATAAACAAAATTCTAGATGTAGATGACCCCATTGCTTTAGCAGATTCTATATATTCATTTTCCTTCAATGATAAAACCTGGCCACGAACTAATCGCGCCATCCCAACCCAACTAAATGAAACCAAAGCAAGTGAAATTACCAAATAATCCGCTGTTCCACTTTTAACCAAACCCTCGATCAAAGTGTTATCTTCAATCCATCTAACAAATTCTAAAATCCTAGGTCTCAAGGTTGCAGCTAATAAAATGACCAATAATATATCTGGAAAACATGCAAACAATTCTCCTAATCGCATGATGAACGAATCAATTTTCCCTCCAAAATAACCCGCTATTAAACCCAAAGAAACTCCAATTAATAATGAGCCAGAAAGTATAGTGACGAAAGTAATAATCACAGTATTTTGAATACCCCACAAAACTCTTGAAAAAACATCTCTACCTTTAAAATCTGTTCCTGCAATGTGTTCCCAACTTGGAGGTTCTCTGATAGCAGAATAATCTTGATAGTTATAATCGTATGGAGCAATTAGAGGAGCAAAAATTCCTAGGAAATAAATCGTAACAATTAAAATTAAACATAAAATAGCTACTTTTTTCTTAAATAATCTAGAAAATGATCTACTAAGATGATTTACAGATTTCATACTTAATTTAACCTTATTCTAGGGTCTAAAATAGTGTACAAAATGTCAGCAACTAATTGCGCTATTACAAATACAGTGGACAAAATTATAGTAAATCCCATAATTACAGGATAATCACGATTAAAAATTGATTGGATTGCAAAATCTCCTACACCAGGAATCCCTAATAGTCTTTCAGTAATAAAACTTGTAGTAAGAATTCCAGCAAAAGACATAGCCAAAATTGTGACAATAGGAATCAATGCATTTCTAGCTACATGCCTGAAGTCAACTGTCCACGGGTTCAATCCTTTTGAATGGGCTGTTCTAATAAAATCTTGTCCTAATACATCTAGGGTACTTGCTCTCATTAATCTCACAAAACCTGCTACACCCGGTAATCCCATAGTAATGGCGGGGACAATAATCCTCAAATCAAAAATACCTCCCCATCCGGAACATGGAACCAAACTAGCTTTCAAACACATAGCCCACAGTACTATGGGAATACTGACCATTACCGGAACAGACATCAAAACTAATGATGTAGTTACTACAAATGGATCTACCCAAGTCCCTTGCCGATGAGCAACCCAAAAACCAAGGGGAATTCCGATAATTAGACTAACTGAAATTGCTACAATATTTACTTGAAACGAAACCCACATTTTAGAAATCAACAGTGAGCTTACAGATCTACCTCTGAATCTGAGACTTTCACCAAAATCACCTTGAGAAATATTGATTACATAATCAAAATATTGAACAACAAGCGGCCTATTTAAACCTAAATTCTCTCTTAATCTCTCAGCAACATCAGGATCATACCTGGAGCCCATCATTACTTGTACAGGATCACCAGGACCATAAGTTCCAAGCAAAAACGTTACAGCAGTGACCATCAATAATAATACAGGCAGCCACATCAATCTTCTTATAACAAAAGTTAACATCTATAAACCTATTCGATAAATCTATTTATCAAAATAAACATACCTCATTTTGGGAACGGTCATAGGAGTCAAAAAATAATTTTTAACTTCAGGCTTGATCAATAAATGCCTTTCACCCGGATACCACATTGGAATCCATGCGGCCTCATTAGTAATAATCTTTTCAGCCTGATGATATAAATCAATTCGAGTAGGTATATCCGTTTCTATACGAGCTTTTTCTAAAATTTCATCCAATTCTAAATTAGAATATCCTAGTTGATTGTTTTCACTCTCTGAATGAAACAAAATATCAAGAAAATCCTGAGGGTCTGGATAATCAGCTTGCCAACCAATTCCAGCAAACATTTGAAATTTTTGCTGATCTAAATCACTTAAAAATGTAGCCCATTCAAGTTGTTGGATTTCTATTTCTACACCTAAATTTTCTTTCCAAATATTCATGATCACTTCTAAATCTGTATCAATTTGTCCTCCCGACCCTGGAATAGTTACAGTGATACGTGGTCTAGAAGATGCGTCAGCATAAATGGATTGATTTAATAAACTCTTTGATTTTTCAATATCGTAATCCAAACCTTCTAGGCTTGGATTATATCCCGGAAAACCCGGTGGTAATACTCCATAAGCTGGAACTACCAAATCTGAATAAATCTCTCTAGCTATCATTTTTTTATCAATAGCGTGAGTAAGTGCTTGTCTAAATTTGACATCATCAAACGGAGGCAGTGAAGAATTAAATCCAATATAACTTATTGAAAAATCAGGATTACCAATAACCAAATCTGAATGTAATGGATCCATTGGATCTTTAATTCTTTCTAAATCCAACATAGAAATTCCAGTAATGTCTATTTCATCATTCTCATACATTGCCATAGAGGAACCACCAGCCAAATTATACTGAATCTTTTGTAGCTTTGAGGGTTCTAAATGATATTTAGCATGACGATTCAAAATAATCCTTTCTCCGATTTTGTACTCACCAAGAATAAAGGGGCCAGTTCCATTGGGAGAATCCGTCCAAGTTTTTCCACCGGATTCAACGTTAAATTTATCCAAAACATAAGCAGTAGGATAAGTAAGTTTTGCTAAAAAATAAGCTTTTGGCGAGTCAATTGAAATTTGTAATGTCAACTCGTCAATTATTTTTATTCCCTTAATATCAATTGACTCACCATTGATCACCTCTTCAACACCAATTATGTCTCCCAAATAGGTTTCAGCAACTGTTGAAGCGGTTTCCGGATTAGCAGCTCGCTGAAAAGACCATTTAAAATCATCAGATGTAACTTTTTTCCCATCATGAAAAACTGCGTTATCTCGAATTTTAAATGTGTAAACAGTGCCATCATCAGAGATTTCCCAACTTTCTGCTAAATCTGGAATCAAATTCAAATCTGGATCAAATGCAACTAATCCACCAAAAATCTCTACAATAATTCCAGAAGATGTTGTATCTCCAGCCAAATGAGGATCTAAAGTCGGTGGGTCATTCCATAATCTATTAAATGTACCTCCGGCAGGCAAAACAGGAGATTCTTGAGAATTGGTAATTTGCAATTTTTGATTATCTTGAGAATTGTCTATTTCCGAAGAAACTTCAGAACCACAAGAAAACGCTGTTAATAACAAAACAAATAAACTACTAAAAATATACCCTTTCATTATTCCTCTCTTATGAATTTTTATTGCCAACTAAATAAGTCAAATATGATTTAATAAAGTCGTTAATCTCACCATTTAAAACTGCTTCTGTTTTTGATGTCTCAATTCCTGTTCTATGATCCTTAACCATTTGATAAGGATGTAAAACATAACTTCTAATTTGATTACCCCATTCAGCCGATATATGTTTACCTTTCAGTTCATTAATTTTTTCATTTTGTTTTTGTTGTTCTAAATCTAACAATCGAGACATTAAAATTCTCATGGCAATTTCTTTATTTTGTCTCTGAGAGCGTTCATTTTGACAGACAACAACAATCCCTGAAGGTACATGAGTGATCCTGATAGCTGTAGAATTTTTTTGTACATTTTGACCTCCATGACCTCCCGCTCGAAACACATCAATTTTTAAATCATCATCGTTTAAATCCACTTCTACACTTTGATCTACTTGCGGTAAAACTTCTACTAAAGCAAAAGATGTATGTCTCGCGTGATCATTATCAAAAGGAGAAATCCTTACCAATCTATGTACTCCTTTTTCTGATTTTAAATTACCGTATACATAATCACCATTAATTTGTAAAACTACACTTTTGACTCCAGATTCTTCTCCATAAGACACATCTAAAATTTGAGGATCAGATCCATTATGATCACTCCAACGGGTATACATCCTCAAAAGCATTGATGCCCAATCTTGAGAGTCGACTCCACCTGCTCCAGCATGAATTGCCAAAATAGCACCACCTGAATCGTATTGTCCTGAAAAATTTAACCTAAAAGAAAGAGTATCTAAAGTGTGTTGAATTTCATTGGTTTCACTCAAAACTTCTTGGAAAATTTCAGGGTCATGATCTAATTCTATTAGATCAAGCATTTCAATGGCTAATTCAATTTTAGAATCTAAAGATTCCCAATCTTCGACAGTCTTATTCAAATTAGACAATTTCTTCATAGTTGCTTGAGCCTGAACAGAATCATTCCAAAAATCTACTGCAGAAACTAAATTTTCCATTTCTTGTATTCTGATAACCATTCCAGAAATGTCAAAGACGCACCTTGAGTTCTTTAACCTGATTTTTAATTTCTAAAAGTACATGCCTAGAATCTTGCATAATTTCCTCACAACTTTCATAGAACCTAATTATATCAATTTAAAAATTTATTAATTCGCAAATAATGGATTTACATCAACTGACCAATCTTTTGAAATTTTCATTGAATCAGTCTGTTCTCTGAACCCTATAGTGTCCAATAAACGTTCAGGTTGATGTCCTCTCAGTAAAATCTGCCATCTATAGTGACCCTTGATCCTAGAAGGGAATGCTGGAGTAGGACCTATTAGATCTGTATCATGGAATCCCCATTCTATTTGTTGAGATTTTAATAACTTAAATAAAGAAAAAGCTGCACGTTCACATGAAGAATTGTTTGTATCGTGTTTAATTAATCTAATAATTTTACTATACGGTGGATACATAAAAGACTTTCTATAATTTAATTCTTTCATATAAAAACGTTCATAATTTTGTTGTGACGAAGTCTCAATTGCGTAATGCTCAGGTTGATATGTTTGAATTATGACTTTACCAGGGTTCTTTCCTCTACCTGATCTGCCTGCAACCTGACACAACATCTGAAAAACTTTTTCACCTGATCTAAAGTCAGGTAATCCTAAACCTACATCCGCATTTATCACACCTACAAGAGTAACTCCTGGAATATGATGCCCCTTTGCTATAACTTGAGTTCCAATGAGAACTTTTGCTTCACCATTAGAAAAAGAATCTAAAATTTTTTGGTATTCTCTATAATTTCTCGTTATATCACTATCCCATCTAACATAATTCACACTTGGAAATAATTGTTTAAATTGATCCTCAACTAACTGAGTCCCTATTCCATACTTGCCAATAGATGTTCCTTTACAATTAGGACAATTTGAAAAAGATTTTCTTACTAAACCGCAATAATGACATTTTAAAAAATCAGAATCCGAATGATAGGTCAAAGTTTTATCACAACTAGAACAATTAAAAACATGTCCACAACTTTGGCATTGAATTAAAGAAAAAGTTCCACGTCTATTAACAAATAATATTATTTGTTCATTTTTTGCGATTTTTTCTTGCATTTGAAGAAATAAATTATTACTAAAAATCCCGTGGTTTCCATTTTTAAGCTCTTCTTTCATGTCAACCACTTCGACATCGGCTAATTTCGATTGATAGGAATTGTTAACTAAATCAAATCTATGATTTAATTTAGTTAATTTATATCGCCCTCTATCAGCTCTAAAATAAGTTTCTACATCAGGGGATGCCGATCCCAAAACAACACATAAATTCAATCTAGCTGCCATTTGCATCGCAACATCTTTCACTTGATATTTTGGACTTAAATTTGATTCCTTATAACTTGAATCATGTTCTTCATCTATAACAAGTAATCCCAAATTTGGCATAGGAGCAAATAAGGCGCTCCTAGACCCAATCACTATCTTATAATCACCATTTTTGATTCTCCACCACTCGTCAAATTTTTCAGCCTGAGTCAATCCACTGTGAATTACACCAATTTGATTTGGGAAATGTTCTTGAAATCTTTTAATAGCTTGGGAAGTCAGGGATATCTCAGGCACTAGAATAATTGCATTTTTATTCAAATCCAAACAATGTCTAACAGATTCAATATAAACTTCGGTTTTACCGCTTCCTGTAACACCATGAACTAATATTGCTTTAGGTACTTGTTGAGGATGGTCTAACATTTCACAAATTTGATTTACAGCAATAGTTTGCTCAGAAGATAAGTCTACTGGATCCTTTTTCTCAAATTCTTGGCCAATTAAAGGATTCCTATATTCCCTTTTATCAACCAATTCGATCAGTTCATGCTCTATCAATTTATTAATTGAATAAGGTCCATATTTTTTCCTGAAAATAGAAATCGAAGAACTTTCCGTACTATTTTCGATTTCTTTTAAAGCCTTTAATTGATTATTGTGAATTTGATTTTCTAATATAGCTTGAATACCTAAAGAAGTAATTTTAGGAACTTGAATGTATTTTGCCTTAAGTGAGCTTCTATTAAGTTCCTGAGATTTAATAAGAATTTTTTTTGAGAGCATAGAATTAATAGAATAATTAACTTTATTCCCAAATTTTCTAACTAGTTGATCTTGGCGAATTCTTTCTTCTGAAATAAATTCAGTAGCAATTTTTTTTTGAATATCGCTTACAGGCTTAAAAAGAGAATCTTGATTAATTGTTAACCAATTGATATATCTTTTATGAGATCCTGGAGGCAGCATCAACACAGCAGAATTAAACAAATTTGAAAAATAAAATTTGCTCATCCACTCTACAATTTTTAGTCTTTCTTCGTCTATCAATATTTCAGGATCAGTTAATTCTATTACCTCTCGAGTTTTTTCAACTAAAGAAGTGTCTGAAATTTTAAAAACTATTCCTTGTAAAACTTGTGATCCAAATGGAACCATCACACAATTACCAGGCAAAACCATTAATCCTGAAGGGATTTCATAAGAAAAAAGCCTAGAGTGTCCCAATGGAGCATCTACTGCAATTTCAGCAAATTTCAAAAACCACCTCTCTTATCTAAGAGGTAAATAATTAACTTCTTCTAGCCTCTTTTATCCTAGCTGCTTTACCAGAAAGTCCTCTCAAATAATATAATCGAGATCTTCTAACCTTTCCTCTGGTAATTACTTTGACAGAATCTACATTCGGAGATGAAATGAAAAATGTTCTTTCCACACCCACCTGATTTGAAATCCTTCTAACAGTAAATGTTTCGCCTCTACCATTACCTCGTCTTCTAATCACTACACCTTCAAATCCCTGATTTCGTACTCTATCACCTTCTACAACACGAACGTTTACGCGAACGGTATCTCCAGAATTAAATTCTTCAATTTGTTCGTTTTTAACAACAGCGATAAGATTGTGAGCGTCCATTACTATTCCATTTAATCAATTTTTAATACAGGATGTAAATTCTACTTCCGAATTATTTTCATGGCAATAGTTTGTTATACAATAAGGGATATAAATTTAAATAAGAGTAAAGAGGGAATACATGCCTTTTAGATTTGGTCCCATGGAACTAATAATAGTTTTGGTAGTCGTATTGATTATTTTTGGAGTAGGTCGATTACCCGAAATTGGTGGAGCAATGGGTAAAGCCATAAAAGAATTCAGGTCCAGTCAAGATAAAAGTGTCGACGAGCAATTGGCTCAATCTGAAAAAGAAAAATAAATTTTATTTATCTCTTTTTTTAAGTTTTGAACCGATTTTTGAAAGTAATATTCCGAATTCAAACAAAACAATAATTGGAATAGCTACTAATGCTTGATTAATAGGGTCAAGAGTAGGTGTGATTAAAGCACCTAGAATAAACGCTAAAACTACCGCCCATCTTCTGTTCCTAGACAAAAACTTCGGTGTTACGACCCCAATTCTAGATAAAAAAAACAACGCTATGGGAATTTCAAATACTATCCCCATCCAAAATAGTAAAGAAATCATTAAATTGACATAATTTCCAATTCGTATCATAGGTGTAGCAATATCAGTTCCAAAAGAAATTAAAAATTGAACAGCTGGTGGAAATAAAATGTAGTACCCAAAGGATGCACCAGTTGCAAATACAATCATGCTAATGGGCAAAAATATATACAAATATTTTTTTTCAGTTCTATTGAGGCCCGGTGAAACAAACATCACAATGTGCCAAATAATAAATGGCATAGACATAAAAAAACCCACCATCAATGAGACTTTCATGGCGATACCTAAAAATTCAGTCAAATCTGTATAAACTGGTTTTTCATTTGGCATTCCGGGGAATCCACTAGCAGGACCCATTAACATAGATAAAATTTGTTGATGAAAAACAAAACAAATCACAGACACTACCATTAAAACAATAGCAGACCAAGTAAGTCTTTTCCTGAGTTCAGAAAGATGTTGAGATAATGTTGCTTCATTATTCATTAGAGTTTTCCGTGTTGGTTAAATCTTGCTTCAAATCTTGACTAAATTCAACTGAAGAACCTGGGGACTTCTCATTCATATTATCCTTGGGAGATATTTTTGAAATTTCATCAAGATCCATGTGAGGAATAGATTTGGCCACACCTCTAAGTTGCCCAACTAAATCTCCTAAAAATCTTGCAGCGTCAATCATTTTTTGTGGGCCCAACACAATAAAACCAATCAATAAAATTACTAAAATTTCCAATGATCCCATTCCTAGCATCTTAAATCCTCATATCAATTCACAGTTTGTGCATTTTTTAAAATCATTAATTTGTTCTATTTGAATTTTAATATTAAATTGATCTAAACATTTAGCAATTTTACATACAGGAAACCCGACCACAGAAGGGTAACAACCTGAAATACTTTCTACAGGATTAAATCTATCAGATTGAATTGCATAAGACCCAGCTTTATCAGCATACTCTCCAGACTCAATATATTGAAAGATTTCTTCGGATGAAAAATCTCGCATATTAACAATTGTCTTTTCAAAATCTGTAATTACTTTTTTTGAACCCATAGAAATCAAACAAATTCCAGTATAGACCTCATGAGATTTATTTCTTAAAGACTTCAACATTAGTAATGCATCATCACTATCAACTGGTTTCAAATAAAATTTAGATTGATACACAACTACAGTATCGGATCCAATAATTAAAGAATCATTATCTACTCTTGATGCAACACTCAAAGATTTCAGAAGAGACATTCGAATCACATATTCCATAGGAGATTCGAAATTTAGTGGATGCCTTTCAATGAAATCAGGACTAATAAAATCACAATCTAACCCTATGGTTTTAATTAATTCTCTTCTACGAGGAGATGAAGAAGCCAAAATTAGTTTCATGAAATTATTTGATCTCTAAAATAGTTATTGTTTCAACATGAAAAGTTTGAGGAAACATATCAATAGGTTGAATATTCATAATTTGATATCCCCCAGCCATTAAGAGATTTAAATCTCTTGCTAAGCTTTCAGGATCACAAGAAACATATGCCAATTTATGAGGTTTTTTGATTAGTATCGAATTAATTACATCAGGATGGCATCCTAATCTAGGAGGATCAAGAATAAGTGAGTCTATTTTTTCATCAATTGAAGGTAATACATTTTCTGTTTTACCTAATAAAAACTCCAAATTATCTATCCTATTCTCACATTCTAAATAATCATCTACAGCTGATTGAGATTCTTCAATAGCAATTACTTTCCTGACTTTAGTAGCTAATAAAGTCGCAAAAACTCCCACTCCCGCATAAGCATCAACAAGAATTTCATGAGATTTAAGATCGAGTAATTGGCCAACTAACAAAATCAGATTTTCTGCTTGCAAAGTATTTACTTGAAAAAAAGATGGTGAAGCTACCCTAAATTCACGATCAATTAATTTTTCTTTGTACCATTTTTGTCCAGTTTCAATAGAAATTTCAGGAGTATTTAATTTTGGTTGGATTAATTGTTGTCTTGTATTGATGCCTACCCTAACGGACAAATTAGAAGTTTCTTCAACATGATCTTGTAAATCTCGCAATATTCCATTAATTTGATCATCCATTAGTTTACATTCATCAATTCTCACAAATCTTCTAGTAATTCGATTAGAAAATCCTAATTGACCTCCAAAACGTACTGTAAATCTTGCATGATTTCTATAATTCCAAATTTTAGGAGATGGAATGGTAGGTAAGACTTTGATTTTTTTTAGCAGATCATACTGTTTAAAAAAATCTAAAATTCTTTGTCTTTTGAATTCCAATTGTTTGTCATATTTGACATGCTGTAACTGACAACCACTACACATCCCAAAATAAACACACGGCGCAGTAACTCTATCACTAGAAGGTTCCAAGACTTCTGTAACAATAGCAGCGGTAATAGATTTCTTTTTTCGAAAAAATCTATATATCCTGGCTCTTACTTTTTCTCCAGGAATTCCATTTAATACCTCAATAAATTCTCCTTCAAAGCTAGCTAATGGAGACCCAAATTTACCCATTTTTTCTAATATTAATTCTGCAAATTCTTTCTCAGAATCTAAATCTCTCAAAGTATCAATAGTTTTTTGATCATTTTCTAGTCTAGTGATTTGTTTTTTCATGTACAACATACTAATCCAAACTCGCATTAATACAAATTCGAAATCAAAACTTTTTATAGTGTATTCTTAACTAAGGGAGAAAAAAAATGGTAGCAGAAAGAAATATTCCAGAGTGGCTAAAAGTAAAAATGCCTTCAGGTGATAATTTTAAATACTTAGATTCTATTATTTCAAATGAAAACCTTAATACTGTATGTAAAGAAGCACGTTGCCCTAATATAGGTGAGTGTTGGAATCAAAAAACTGCTACTTTTATGATTTTAGGAGACACGTGTACTAGAGCCTGCACTTACTGCGCTGTTACATCAGGAAATCCCAATGAATTAGATCTAGCAGAACCGATCAGACTATCTAATACCGTAAATCGTCTCGGATTAGAATATGCTGTAATCACTTCAGTAAATAGAGATGACTTACCAGATGGTGGCGCAGAAATTTTTTCACAATGTATTAAATTAATCAAAAAAAATTCTCCGTATTGTAAAGTTGAAGTCCTCACTCCGGACTTTCAAGGCAATTTGGATTCTCTAAAAAGTATCATTGATGAAAAACCTGATACTTTTAACCACAACATAGAAACAGTTAGAAGAATTTTTCCAAAAATTAGAGCTAAAGGTAACTACGAACTTTCTATTAATGTCTTAGGTCAAGCCAAACAATTAGACAAAAATTTAATCACTAAATCTGGAATGATGGTTGGAGTAGGTGAAACTTTAGATGAAATCATAGATACATTGAAAGATTTAAGAAGTGTTAACTGTGATCTCTTGACGGTAGGTCAGTATCTGAGGCCTTCTAAAAAGCATACAGCAATGGCAAGATGGTACACTCCATCAGAGTTCAAGAAAATCCAATCAATCGGATATGAATTGGGGTTCAAACATGTTGCATCAGGACCACTAGTAAGAAGTTCTTATCACGCAAAAGAACAACACAATTCAGCTAAATCAACGTTAGTCGGATGAAGGTAACTTTCTAGGTTGCTGTAATTCCATTGGTGCTTCGCAACACTCAACCATATCGTCACCAGGTTTTGTACACAAAACCATACATCCACAAGTATTACACTGGTACCTACGTCCTAATTGAATATTATCTGACATATTTAATATCCTTCTTTATTATTTAATAACCATTCTGGAGCCACAACAACTTAAAGAGGCATCTTCTGATCCTCTAGTAACTACAATCTCTGATTCACATTTTGGACAATAGTACCTTTTGCCTGTTTCGTTGGCCAACTCATTCACCTCAATTTTTGATATTCCGATAGATCAGATGAAGATTATAAAATCGAAAAAAGAATAGGTCAACGAATTAATGTAAATAATTCTTTTGCAGCCTCATAATTTCTCCGGCCATTTGCAGAAAATGGTGGTACTAAATAAATAGACTCAATATCTTGAACACTTTTTAAATTTTCAATCATTTGTATTGTAATTTCTATTCCCGGTCTTCCTGTAGATAAGTCATCTAAAATATGATCAGGAATGGTAGCAAAGGATTTGCTATCTTTTTCTAACATTTGAATGCCCCAAACAATTGGAATATCTATATGTCTATGAAACTTTTTATAGAAAATATCAAATAATTTCTCAGATAAATGTACATTAAAAAAAGGCTGTAAAACTAAAAAATCACTGCCTGACAAAATTTTTTTATTCAACAATTCAACTTCAGAATCTAAATCCTTCGATAAATCTACAGTCGCTCCAACACAAAAATCTGTTGGATATATCAAATTTTTATCCTCCAAATCTTTTCGAGAATTCAAATTTTTGACAGACTGAATTAATTCAGTAGCAGTAAAATCATTAACATGTCTAATTAGTTGTGATTTTGACGCAGTAAAAGGATCACCTTGAACTACTACAATATTTTCTAATCCGTGTAGTTGTGCACCAAGCAGTAAACTTTGAAGAGCTAATTTATTCATATCACGAGTAGCTAAAAAGAATGAGGTAGTAATTCCTGTAGAATTTTGTAGCCAACTCGCCATCATTGCAGAATTAACACGCACAGAAAGTCCAGGATTATAAGCAACAGAAAAAACATCCGGATTCAAATCCAGTAACTCTTGAAATAAAAGATCGTTTCCCGATCTTGGAGGAGAAACATCTAAAACGTAAATAATCTTATTTTCGGATCTAATTAATTCAATTAATGATGGCATAAAAAAAATTCAAAAATTTCTTTGACTATTTCCAGCCAATATCACCTTTTCCGTTAGGTGCCAATGAGATTCTGTGACCAGATTCGCATTTGTATCTTTCTTCTCTAATTTCCCTTTTTCTACCAGATAATGATGATTGAGCCATTGCTTCACCACAAAAAGGACACCTAACACCATACATAACTCTGTTTCTAACCCTATAAACCTTCACATGAGTAACTGTTTGCTCTAATGATTCAAAATCACCCATATATCTAATAATAAATCTTGTACCACTACCAATCACGCTGTACGAATTTTTATTTTCTACTACTGGAGAAACATAATTGTGATCTACATACCCACAATTCAAACATTCTGATTCATCATAATTCACAGTTAATCTTGTATTACATTTTGGACAAAATTTCTTATTATTTTTTAAATCTACTTCTGTCTGTTTTGGCAATAATCTTCTAGGAATAACTGGGACCCTGGGGATCGCAGGTGCAAATGGATTTGAATTTTCAGCCATCTTTATTCTCCTAAATCATTAACTAAATATTATAAAAATGAATATAACGATGGTATTTTATTTATACAAATATAAAAATGTCAATACATTACACATAAATTACCTAAAAAATATACTATTATTGTACTTGTATAAAACATTTGTTCTGTTATAATTACCGGTTTTCTTGTGAAATACTTCAATTAAATTGACATCAATTCAATGAGATTGCTACGATTTAAAATACAAAACCATATTAGGATTAATCATGAATATAGTAGTTTGCGTAAAACAAGTAATGGATCCGGACACTCCAATTTCTGCTTTTGTAATTGATGAAGTAGAAAAAAAAGTAGTACCTGCGCAAGGCATACCGCCCGTAGTTAATGGATATTGCGAAAATGCAGTGGAAGCAGCGCTTCAGATCAAAGCCCAAGAGGGGGGTGAAGGAACAATCACAATACTATCATTAGGAACAGATTTTGTGATGGATGTTATGAAAAAGCCTTTATCTATGGGGGCAGACAAAATGATTTTAATCCAAGATGAACATGTAGCAGAATTAGATGCAGCAGGAATAGTTAATGTCCTCTCAGCTGCAATAAATAAAATCCCTGATGTCGACCTAGTTTTGTGTGGGCAACAAGCATCTGACTGGGACAATGCCCATATCCCTATGGGCATAGCTGAAAACCTGAACCTTCCTTGCATCACTTCTGCATTAAACATCGAGCATACAGGAGACAAACTTTTAGTACAAAGCGCCCTCCCCGATGGATACCAAACTCTAGAAGCTCCCGTACAGTCATTGATAACTGTCAACAATCTATTCGGCGAACCTAGATACCCAACTCTAAAAGGAATCATGCAAGCAAGCCGTAAAAGCCCAGAAATTTGGTCAATTGCTGATTTAGGTGTTTCTTCTTCTGAACTTGAACCTTTTTTGATCTTGTCAGAACTGAAAATTCCTGTCAGTGAAGGAAATTGCGAAATTATCGAAGGCGAAGACGACGCAGACTCCGGTAGGCTTTTGGCGCTAAAACTTAGAGAAGAAAAAATTATATAAGCGAGTAAGACATGACTGAAATTCTAGTTTTTTGTGAAACAAATGAAGAACATTTAGACTCATCTGCGGGAGAATTAATTGCTGCAGGAAGAAAACTTTCTAGTGAAATTTCACTCCCTGTTTCAGCAGTAATATTTAATCCAAACACACAAATGATTAAAGAAGCATCATCATTAGGTGCCGACAAAATCTACAAAGTTAATGATCCTAAATTCGAACAAAAAACTGACGAAATATTTACCCATGGCCTATTTGAATCCTGCAAACAAATAAACCCCACAGTAATTTTAGCTGCAAAGACATCTTTGGGAAGAAATGTAGCAGCCAGAACTGCATATAGGTTGAAATCATCGGTAGCGCAAGACTGTATGGACATTAGAGGTGATAAAAATTCTGGATTAATCTCAGTCACAAGGCCAGTATACGGAGGGAACGCGCAAGCAGTTTTTACTTTCACCAAACCTTCAAATCAAATGGTGATACTTAGAGTAAAAACCTTTGAACCTTTGGAGGCAGACAATACAAGAACTGCCGAAGAAATTAATCTAGAAATTTCTATGCCTGATTCGAAGCTTACAGTCATTGACACAGTTAAACAAGAATTTGAAGGCGTCAGATTAGAAGACGCGTCAGTAATAGTTGGCGGAGGCAGAGGGCTAGGAGGTCCTGAAGCATTTGTCCATCTAGAGGAATTAGCTAAAATATTAAATGGTGCAGTTGGGGCATCAAGAGCTGTCTGTGATGCGGGCTGGCTCGACCATTCTTACCAAATAGGACTAACAGGTAAAACAGTTACACCTGACCTCTACATTACTGTTGCTATATCTGGAGCAAGTCAGCATATGGCAGGATGTTCAGCTTCTAAAAATATTATAGCTATTAACAAAGATGGGGATGCAAATATTTTCAAAGAAGCTAGCTTTGGAGTAGTAGGAGACTGGGAACAAATATTACCTGCTTTTACAGAGGCCGCAAGAGAGTTAACTCAATCATAGAGGATTACATTTTGACTAATAACCACTTTTATGATGATTTAAATGATGTGAAAGCAAATATTCTTGAAGCTGATGTAATTTCAATATTCTTTCCAAATTTCAAAAAATCTGTTCTAGTAGATACGCGTTCAACTGAAACTGATGGGCCTTCAATCATGTTAACACCTATGGCTAGAAGCCCAAGAGAAAGAATAAAAAGTATGGAAAAATTACGCCCAGGATTTCCTGAAGTCAAAAACATGATTCTTATCCCGTGGCTAAGATACATATTTAGCTTAGAAGAGAGTGGAATTTGGGAACTTCTTGTAAACAGACTTGAACAGTCAACACTACTTAACTCCAACCCTGCAGCAGACACAATTTTAAATGAATTGAAAAATTTAGAAAATATTGAATTATTAGAAGTAATCAAAGGTAATACATATCAAACTATTTGGCCGAAGGAATCTAATTAAATGATATCTATAATTGGTGGAACAGGACCAGAAGGTAAAGGGCTAGGCTTGAGACTTGCTATGGCTGGCGAAAAAGTATTTATAGGATCTAGAGAAGAACCTAAAGGACAAGAAGTAGCTCAACAAATCAAAGAAATTGAAGGAGTCCGCAATATTACCGTTGAAGGTGGTAGTAATTTTAATGCTGCAAAGATGGGAGACATAATAATTATTTCTACTCCTTATTCAGGACACAAACAAACATTGATGGACTATGCATCCTTATTGAAAGATAAAATTATCATTGATGTTGTTGTCCCCTTATCATTTTCAAAAGGTAAAATATCTACATTACCTATTTTAGAAGGCTCTGTAGCTGAAGAAGCTCAAGAGATTCTAAAAGAATCTTCTGTAGTTGGAGCATTTCATAACGTAAGTGCAGAAGATCTTTTGATACCAAACAAAAAAATGGATTGTGATGTAATTGTTTGTTCTAACAATCAAGACAGTAAAAAAACAGTTATTCAATTAACTGAAAAAATCCTAGGACTAAGAGGAATAGATGGAGGTGGACTTCATAATTCAAAATACGTAGAGGATTTCACCGCTTTATTAATTAATATAAATAAAATTTACAAAACTCATTCATCAATTAAGATTTCTGGCATTTAAATATATGTCTGTTAAAGAGATTTTAGAAATACCTAACCCTATTCTTAGGCAAAAAGCAAAAAAAGTCAGAAATATTGATAAAGACATCCTTAAAATAGCCTACAACATGGTTGACACTGTACGTGATGCAGGTGGGGTCGGATTAGCCGCGAATCAAATAGGAGAATTGTGGAGAATTATAGTTTTACAAATGCCTGAAGAAGATATTGCAAGAATTTATTTTAACCCTGAAATCATTTCAGTTCGTGGAACGAGAGAAGTTGAAGAAGGATGCTTAAGTATTCCCGGGTATTTAGGACTAGTAGAAAGATCCATTTCTATAAAATTTACCGGAATTGACCACAATGAAGTTAAGGTTAAATTTACTGCTGATGATTTACTTTCACAAGCATTAGAGCATGAAGTTGATCATTTAAATGGTATTTTATACACCGATCACCTTCTAGAACACCAATCACTATACACAGTAGAGTCAGTGGCACAAATAGACAACTCAAATGATGACTTGGATGAAGATATTAGATCTTCAATAGAAATTAAATAATTTTTTAATAGATTTACACACTGTGAGGTTTCCAAAGACACGATATAATGTTCGGGTTGTATTGTAAAAGATGATCTATAATGTGTCTTTAAATAGAAAAAACTTTGTAATCATTCACGTTTACGAATAATTACATTTTTACTGGGAGAAAATATTGAGAAGAAATGCAAGATCTTTAATTACCATTTTTCTTGTACTAGTTGTTTGTACCCTTATATTAATCAATCAAGAGATCAAAATTGGTAATTTTGAAAGAGGTAGCGACACAACGTTAGGATTAAGTCTAGGATTGGACCTTCAGGGTGGTAGTCATTTGGTCTACCAGTCTGATCTATTTGAAAACGGTGAATACATTGAACCTACTCCTGACCAAATGGCATCATTAGTCAAAACTATTGAACGAAGAATAAATTCATCAGGATTAGGCGTTCCGATGATTCAGATATTAGGTAAAGATAGATTACTTATCCAGTTACCAGGTATAAAAGATCCAGCTAGAGCTAAAGTCCTAATTGGAGAAACAGCAAGATTAGAATTCAAACACAGAACATTTGACACTATACCAATTCCAGTAACCCAAATAGAAGATAAACACATTATCAAAATATCGACAGATATTCTCCGTCAAGACGGAAAACTAATTAGTCAAATAGATTCTGAATCCCTACAAAATTCTGAACTAGAAAAATACGAGGCTATTGTAGTAGATTTTTCTGATGAGGGATCTAACATTTTTAATCCTATTGGGGGTGGAGTTAGGGAAGACTACATAAAATCATTACAAAGTGGAGCTGCAGGGAATCCCATACCACCTTCACAATTATTATTAAATTTTGAAGGAAATGAAAATTTTTCAATTCCAGTCACGGGAAACCAAATAGTCAAATATGAAGATACAAATAAATACATATTTTCAATTCCGGCATTGCCTGACCCAGATGGAAACCCTGTTCCTATAGAGTCGATAGAACAAATCGATCAAAAACTTGGAAACTCTCCCACTGTTTCATTTGAAATTAAGTCCGGAATGAACGATGAAGATATTGGGTTAACAGGAGACGACCTTAACAATGCGTACCCAAATCAGCAACAAGGGACAGGAAAACCCATAGTTAACATAGAATTTAACGATAACGGAACAAAAATTTTTGGTGACTTAACAACACAAATTTATTCAAGACAACAAGAAACAGGAATTCAAGACAGAATTGCTATCATTCTTGACGGCGAAGAACTCATAGCCCCTTCTGTTAAATCCCCAATTACTGCTGGAACAGCATTTATTGATGGACCTGATTTCACTATTGAAAGAGTAAGAGACCTTGCATTACTACTTGAATCAGGTAGATTACCAATACCAATCAAATTAATTCAAGAAAGAGACGTTGATGCAATTCTAGGTGCTGAATCTTTGGAAAAAAGTGTGGTAGCAGGAGGTGTCGGTTTACTTTTAGTGCTTCTATTTATGACACTATATTACAGACTTCCTGGAATCATAGCTGCTCTGGCTCTACTAATTTACTCCATCATTGTGCTTTCAATATTTAAAATACTTCCTGTAACTTTAACCTTATCTGGAGTAGCTGCAGCAATCCTATCAATAGGAATGGCAGTGGACGCTAACATTTTAATTTTTGAAAGAATGAAAGATGAATTAAGAATTGGTAGAACTCTACTCACATCTATTAATACCGGCTTCAATAGAGCTTGGCCTGCAATTCGAGATGGCAATGTTTCTACTCTAATTACTTGCGGAATTCTTTATTGGTTTTCAGAACAATTAGGAGCCACTATAGTCCAAGGATTTGCAGCAACATTAGCTATTGGGGTATCGATAAGTATGATTTCTGCAATATTTGTCAGCAGAACACTTATGAGATTATTGGCACTAAGTCCTATATCCAAAAACATAAGTCTTTTTATTCCATCTGGGGGTGGAGAGATTTCGAAGAAATTAAAATCATAAGAGGGTAAATTAATGAAATTCGCAGAAAGAAGAATATATTTTTTTATAATTTCATTTCTAGTAATAACTCCTGGAATATTTTTCTTAATAACCAATGGTGGTTTAAATACAGGTATTGATTTTAAGGGAGGATCAAGCATGACTTTATCTTTCCCTGATGAAGTATCTGTTTCACAAACTCAAATCAGAAGCTCATTACTAGATATAGGATATTCTGACACCACTATACAAAACTTAGGGAACAATAGTTTTTTCTTAAGAACAACTGAATTAGATGACAATGAAAAATCAATTATTGAAAAAAACTTGATTACTAATTTTACCCCTCAATCTGCTTCTATCATCACTAGTTATGACTTAGTTTCGCCAGTGGTAGCAAATGAAACTGTGATAGCGGCTGGTTGGGCAGTTTTAGCTGCGGTAATAGGAATTTTTATCTATATTTGGTGGGCTTTCAGAAACATACCTAATCCATTCAGATATGGAATAGCAGCTATCATTGCACTAATTCATGACGCAATCATTGTTATAGGATCATTCGCCATTTTAGGGGAATTCTTAGGAATAGAAATAAGTACTATGTTTTTAGTTGCGCTTCTAACTATTATTGGATACAGCGTAAATGACACCATAGTAGTGTTTGACAAAATCAGAGAAAATGTCCTTATATACACAAACAGAAAATTTACTGAGGTAGTAAATTTAAGTATTTCTGAAACTTTAGGGCGATCACTAAATACGAGTTTTACATTACTTTTGACTCTATTAGCATTATTTTTATTTGGAGGGGCCACAATCAGAGAATTTTTATATGTGCTGATTATAGGAGTAGTTGCTGGAACATACAGTTCAATAGCAATTGCTAGTCAAATTCTAGTAGTTTGGGATCAAAAGAAGATAGGTTCATTCTAGTCAGGAATAATTACTGCCCTACCAATAATTTCTTTATTTTTCACAGCACGATATGCTTCTGAAATTTCAGAGAATCCGTATTGTTTTCCTATAATCGGAGTTACTTGTTTTTCATCTACAAGGTTGACAGCTTCCTGAATACCTATTTTACCAACCCCAGAAGAACCCAAAATTTTTGCGTCTCTAAAAATAATCTCAGCTAGATTAAAATTAACAGGCTTACCCAAAATCTCTCCAGTTACTATCATATTCCCTCTGTTAGATAATGATTCTAAACCAGTTAAAAACACTTGAGACCCTACGGGATTAAAAACTACTTTAGCCCCTTGATCTTCTGTCAAAGCAAAAATCAGATCTGGAATATTTAAAAATTCATCCATCAAAAAGACTTGGCCTACAGGTAATTGCTCTAACTTTTCCAATTTATTAGGAGATGAAGTAAGTGAAATCACATTAGCTCCCTTAGATAGGGCTATTTGAGCCGCATGAACACCCAAACCTCCACCTACTCCAAATATTACAACTGTATCTCCTCTTCCATAGAAATCATTTAATTTCAATGCATCATTAGACACCCCAATAGGACATGCATATAAACATGCTTCAATTAAATTGTGGGATTCGGGAATTACAAAAACATGTTGCGGAGCCAATTTAATAAATTCAGACAATCCTCCATCAATTCCATGACCAAATCCTTGGGCATACTGGCATCTATAATCTCTATTTGCGAGACACATTTCACAAGAATCACAAAAAGAATTTAAAGATGTCACAATATTTTGGCCTATTTCTAAATCTTTGATATCTGAACCAATTTCAACAATTGTCCCTGAAATTTCATGTCCAAGAATCACATTATCTTTCACTCCGCGAGTTAAAGTCCCATTCATTACAGCTATATCGTGATAACACAAACCCACAGCTGCAACACGCACTAATATCTGATTTGAAGAAATAACCGGCTCATCAACAGATTCAAGTAATATGAATGGGTCATTACCTGGATGTTTTAATTTCAATACTCTCATAAGTTTTTTGAGATCATCTTAATAGTTTGAAATGATGTTCGATCAGGATCAATTGTTTCAGGTGTCTCATCACCAAATTGTGATTCATTTAAAAGAGTAAAAATTTTCTCAGCCCCCTTATGAAAATCAGAAGTCACACCAAAATCCTCAAAAGTTGACGCAATCTCTTGCATTTCTCCGATCCATCTATGAGCATTAGCAGGAAGTTTTTTAATAGATTTCTCCATAGAATTAAGCACATAAGTTTGACTGCTTGAAAATTCTTCCACTAACTCATCTAACAATCCCATCTTTTCTGCTAATAATAATAAAGCAACCTGCAAAGTATTAGTTCCTTTAGTCAATGCAGCGTAGCACATTTTAATTCCTGAAGCGTGGCCAATTTGACTCCCAATTAACTTAACTTTGATACCTTTACCATCTAAAACTAATACTGCATCACTAGAAGGTCCTGACACATAAAACCTAGGCACATCTCCATTAGCAGGAGAATTACCTATAATTCCTCCATCCACATAATGTCCCCCAACTTTGGTAATAATTTCAGATATATTTCTAGAATTTTCAGGAGAAATAGCATTACAATCAACAAAAATTAAATTACTATTAGTAGATTCAATAGAATGAGATACTTCAATTGCAAATTCCTTTGCATTTGAAGGTACCATAATCGACAAAAGCAAATCTGCCTCAACTACCATCTGGTCAAAAGTGTCTACAATTCTAAATCCCCCTTGAGCTGCTAAAAGTTTTGTCCTATCACTTCTGCCATCTAAGCACGTAATCACATCAATTCCATGATTTTTCAATTCAAGACCTACAGAATGTCCCATATCACCAGGACTCATAATAGCTACAGTATTAGTCACTAATCACCTCTATCTAATGTTATCAATCATTTTATTACGTCATGTTAAACTGAGATTAAAGCCAAATCTAGAGGGAATATGTAAATTAAAGCATATTATCTAAGAGAGAATTTAAATCAGTTCCCATGAAAGGTGTTACATATGAAATTGGTATCTTGGAACGTAAATGGCATTAGAGCGTGCCTCAAAAAAGATTTTATGACTTTTTTTAATAATATTGATGCTGATTTATTTTGTATCCAAGAAACCAAGGCTCATTCATCTCAAGTTGAAATCAGCATTCCAAATTACACACAATTCTGGAATAGTGCAGAAAAAAAAGGATATTCTGGGACTTTAATTTTAGCTAAAAATCATCCTATCAATTACATGAATGGCCTAGGTATAGAAAAACATGACAATGAAGGAAGAGTAATTACTCTAGAATATGAAAACTTTTATTTGGTTACAGTCTACACACCAAATTCAAAAAGGGATCTTTCTAGATTAAGTTACAGAGAAAACGAATGGGATATTGATTTTCTTGATTATGTTAGAGAAATAGAAAAAATCAAACCTGTGATTTTTTGTGGAGATTTAAATGTAGCTCATCAAGAAATCGATTTAAAAAATCCAAAATCAAATGAAAGAAATGCCGGATTTACTAAAGAAGAAAGAAAAGGTTTTGACAATATAGTTTCAAGTGGTTTTATAGACACCTTTAGAAAACTCAACCAAGAAGGTGATAATTACACCTGGTGGAGCTATATGGGAGGATCAAGATCAAGGAATGTAGGGTGGAGGATAGACTATTTTTGTATATCAGGCTCATTGGAAAACAAGTTGATCTCTGCTGATATCCATGAAGATATTTTAGGATCGGATCACTGTCCAGTTAGTATTGAAATAGATATTTAACAGGAAATTATTTTGAATTTCTTAATTAAAAAATACAACAACTTAAATTTAATGAAAATTAATTACGATCCTTTAAAAAAACAAAACAACGGGAGCATAAGAGCTGCCGTTTTAGGAATAAACGATGGTTTAGTATCTAATTTCTGCTTAGTAATGGGAGTTTCGGGTGGAATTTCTGAATCTGCAAACACAAATATCATAATATTGGCTGGTTATGCTGCATTAGTGGCAGGTTCATTATCAATGGCAGCAGGAGAATATATCTCAGTAAAATCAGAAAAGGAAATTAATGAAAAAAAAGTTAATGAAAAAAAAACCAGAATATCCTCCAACCCAAATACTGAAGAAGAAAAATTAGTTCTAATATACATAGATAAAGGATTTTCAACTCATGAAGCAAAGAAAATTGCAGGGAAAATCATTTCAAACCCAAAAGTCGCATTACAAACAATCGCAATAGAACATTTAGGATTAAATCCTAATGAATTGGGGGCTCCTTGGATAGCTGCATTTAGCAGTCTAATTGCATTTGCTGTTGGAGCATCAATTCCCTTAATTCCTTTTTTATTTTTTGATCTAGCCCAAGCTAATGTATTAACATCAATTTTCAGTGGAATAGCCTTAATGAGTGTTGGAGGTGCAATTTCTAAATCTAGTGGGAATAATATATTTTGGGGAGCTATCAGAATGTTATTAATAGGATCATTCGCGGCATCAATTACATTTATCATGGGGTTTTTAATTGGAGTATCAATTTAGGAGAAAATATGAATCAAGAACATTGGAATAACATTTATGAGATGGTCTCTGCAAAACCAATAATCAATGCTATCGGTAGCGTAACTATGCTAGGAGGGTCAACACCTATTCCTGAAGTCAAAAGAGCAATGGACTTGGCTGACAGTTCATATATTCCACTCATAGAGTTAGAAGAAAAAGCAGGGAAATTTCTAGCTGAATTTATCGGAGTTCCAGCTGCATACATTACATCTGGAGCTGGGTCAGCTCTCACATTAGCTGCAGCCGCAATTATGGCTGGAGATGACGATAAATTGATTGAACAATTACCAAATACCGATGGCATGAAAAATGAAATTCTGATCCAAAAAAAACATAGGTATTGGTACGATAGATGTTTAGAAGCTTCTGGAGCTCAGTTGATTACATTTGGCTCTGAACACAAAACTACTGAAAAAGATTTAGAAGAAGCTATTGGGCCTCAAACAGCTGGAGTGCATTTTACTATGTACGAACAAAACCCTGATAATGACGCTCTATCTTTAGAAAAAACTATTGAAATTGCACATTCATACAATTTACCTGTACTAGTAGACGCTGCAGGACAAATATATCCATTAGAAAATTTTGGTAAATATGTAAAAATGGGTGCAGATTTCCAATGTATAGCAGCAAAATATTTAGGCGCATCACAATCTAGCGGATTAGCTTTAGGTACAGAAGAAATGATACGTAAAATTTCCAAACAATCCTTTGTAGGATACGAAGGAAGACGAATCAGGGGAATTGGTAGGCCACATAAAGTTGATCGTCAAGAAATGATGGGAGTAGTAGCAGCTGTTCAAAACTGGTTAACCATAGATCATGAAACCAGATTAAGTGACATAGAAAAACAATCTATGACTTTAATAAACATTTTGTCCAATTGTCCATACATTGAAGCTTCACTAATAGAAAATATTATTGGCCATCAACCCTTTGGGGTTAAAATCAAAATAAAAAATCACAAATTAACTCTTCATGATCTAGTTGATCAACTTAAAGACGGAACCCCTTCTATTTGGACAAGAGTCGTTGGGGATAATGATTTTATAGAAATTCACATGTTTGGATTAAAAACAGATGAAGAAAAAATTGTCGGTGAGAAAATTGTAGAAATATTTGAGTAACAGTGAATATATGCTAAAATTTCCCTCTTGAACAATTTTAAATTTTACGGTGAATAAAAATGGATGGGTTGCAACTTACATTAGAAAAAAGAGAAGTGATTGGGAAAAAAGTATCCAACCTTCGAAAAAACGGTCTAATCCCCGTTCATTTATATGGATCTGAAGTAGACTCAATATCTTTGCAGTGTGAAAAAATTACTTTAAATAAAATAGTACTGCAAGCCGGAACTAACATACCTATCAATGTATCTATTGACGGATCTGAAGACCAAGTTTGTTTCGTACGAGAAGTCCAATACCATCCTGTAAAAGATCAGATTATCCATGTTGATTTTATGAGTGTAAATATTTCTAAACCAGTCAGAGCTAAAGTTCCAGTCAGAATTGAAGGAACTTCACCTGCTGTAAGAACTATGGGTGGTACTCTACTACAACCGCTCGAATCAGTTACTGTAGAAGCACTTCCATTAGAAATCCCAGGGTATCTAACCTTGGCTGCAGAATTATTAGTAGATTTTGAAACCAACCTATATGTTAAAGACTTAGAAATTCCTGACGGAATTGAAATAACTAATGACGAAACTGAAATGTTGGCAAGCGTCGTAGCACCGAGAGTAGAACGTGCACGAGGTCCAGAATCTGAAGAAGGTGAGGCTACAGAAGGTGAGGCTACAGAAGGTGAAGATTCAGAAGGTGAATCTACCGAAGCATAATCTAAATTGGAGCCTGATGATTTTGGTTCAGAAAATTTTTGGACTATCGACGACGATTAATATTTTCTAAACAAATTTCCCCATTTTGTTTGCATAGCCTTATTTATTCTTTGTTTCCCAATAAACCTCAACCAATATTCATTGTGATACAAATTTGATGCAGCATAAGCTAATGGAGTAATCGGAGATCTTAGTAAAGCTTTTTCTAAGGGCTTAAGTGGTCCCCAATAAATCATTTTTTGCCCTTGGCTTGCAAAGGTATTGCCTCGCTGAAAACCCCAATCCACATTATCAATATCTTCACCAACGATATTGATCTTAGATAAATCACCACATCCCAAACCTTCTTCGTGGGCAATTCTTATGAAATCAATAGACATTGGATCAAAACCCATCATACTCGCAGAGACAGCATCAATAGCTACCTGATCAGAACTAGCTAATATGACATTTTTTTCATGCCATTGCATAGCTCTAGGCCCAGGTCCTGAACCTGCAAACGTACCATCTGTTACAGCAAAAATTCCTGGATGAATTTGTTTTTGTATTCTCAATAAATCAACTAAAGTTTCATGAATAACAGAATGTGTCCAATGACGTTGAAAATTTAATAATCCACCAAAAGCATTCTTCATGGCACCAGTAATAGTAGTAAAAACATGAGTTTTCATAGTTGGCAAATGAATAATATTTTTACCAATCAAATGTTTAGGAATATGAATCCCATCACTAAAAATTTCATCTAAAACTAACATTTTTTCTGATGGTTTGAATGAAATCCATTCTTCTTCTTCCAAGAAAACACTGTCGAGTCCATGTTTATGTTCTACAAGCGTATGTTTATTATTTCTAGCCCCTTCCTTGGCATCAACTACTACTGTTCCATTGTGGGTAGGAATGATATTTTCAAACCCATCATCCTTTAATGTTTGAATGACGCCATCAAGCTGCCAAGGAGAAGTTGAACAAGCCGGATAATAATGTTGCCATGAAATATTAACTTTTAATAAAGTCTCTAAATTAGGAGAGATTACTTCTTTATAACCAGCAGTGCGCATTGCAGTACCAATATCAGAAATGATATTTTCTGCATCAGTATTAATTACCGATACAGTAGGTTTAGAAATAGATTCAGATTGAAGAGAAGAATCTAAATTTTTAGAGGTTTGAAACATTATGATTCAAGAAAATCTCTAAGTTTTTTAGATCTGTTTGGATGTCGTAATTTCCTTAGAGCTTTAGCTTCGATTTGCCTAATCCTTTCTCTTGTCACTCCAAAATCTCGTCCTACTTCTTCTAAGGTCCTACTTTTACCATCTTCTAATCCAAAACGTAACTCCAAAACCCGAGCTTCTCTATCATTCAATGTATCCAGCACATCTACTACTTGTTCTCTTAATAACTGATATGAAGCGGCTTCAACAGGAGCCAAAGCATTATTGTCAGGAATAAAGTCTCCTAAATGACTATCTTCTTCTTCTCCTATAGGAGTTTCAAGTGAGACGGGTTCTTGAGATATTTTAAGTATCTCTCTAACTTTATCAGGAGATATTTCCATCTCTAATCCGATTTCCTCACTAGTGGGTTCTCTACCATATTCCTGAACCAATCTTCTTGTGACTCTTAATAGTTTATTGATAGTTTCAACCATATGGACTGGAATTCTAATCGTTCTAGCCTGGTCAGCTATAGCCCTTGTAATTGCTTGTCGAATCCACCAAGTTGCATATGTACTAAACTTATAACCTTTACGATAATCAAATTTTTCAACAGCACGAATCAATCCAATATTCCCTTCTTGAATCAAATCTAAAAGAGACATTCCTCTTCCGATATATTTCTTTGCAACACTAACAACTAAGCGTAAATTAGCCTCAGATAAATGTTGCTGAGCATCATCTCCTCGTTGTTTAATTCTTTCTAAATGTTGGCGGTATAGCAATTCGTAAGGTTGCATTTCATCAGAAAGATTATCGCTCTGTGTAATAGTTTTTAATTCACTCAACGAAGGTGATCCTGTGATCACTTTGAAAATATCATCAGGTAGAAGCCTAGAATTGATAGATGCCTGTTTAATCATTTCTTTTAAAGTATCAAATTCTGGAGGATCTTGGTCAGTCAATTCAGATAAAATCGCAGCTATTTGTTCTAACGACTCATCTTGAAAAATACCATCTAATGCATTTCGTATATCAGGATTTGCCATTAAATCTGGAAGAGTCCCATCGAATGGAACTTCTTTTGAAACTAAAATTGCCTTAATAATGTCTTCACTATCACTGACCTTATCCATCATCTGGATTACTATGTCTCTAGCTTTAGGAAAAGGATTACCTTCTGATAATTGATCTTCAGAATTCTCAACATATCTTTTGGCCTCAAATTTCCTAGCCAAATCACGTTCTTCTACAGCTCTCAACAAGTCAACTCTACCAATTTCTCTTAAATACATCCTAACAGGATCATCAATGATTTCTACAGAACCAATCTCACGTTCCCATTCTCTAGTAGCTTTTGCTTTAAGATCTTCTAGGGAAGGAGGAGCATCGTCATTATTAAAAACATCATCATCTAATGTTTTTTCCATTCCAAGTTCTACAACTGAGTGATCTTCATCATCATCTTCATCATCTTCATCTGAGGCAGAAATTTCATCATTATCTTGATCATCTTGATATGTATCTTCTTCAGAGTCATTATCTCTTAATGCCCCATCTATCAATTCAGCATCCCCACTAAAATTTTGAATCCCGTCAGTTGACATGATTTCCCCCTAAAGATTATATATATTCTATTCTAGCAAACAATAATGCGTATCTAAAGAAAATGTTCATGAATCTCTAATTTTTGCATTAATTTCATTAATTTGATTAATTTGATCTTCAGTAGGAAAATCCAATCCATGTGACTCACTGAAAGTCGCTGCAGCAATTTTATATCTTTCTTTATTTAAAGTTTTTACACAAAACTCATAAGACTCATTGAATGAATCTTGAGTAGTCTCAAGTAACTGCGTTTCTATAATCTCATTATAAAATTTAGAGTAGTCTTCGTTAAGAGAGTTTTCAAAATCTATCAAATTATCGAACTTAAAATACTCTTTTAATAAATAGCTTGATTCCAAATCAAATATTTCAAAATTTAGTTCTTTAGATTTCTCTTTCAATGGTTGACTTGAAAAAATTAACGCTAACAAATAAATCATTCTGGATGATTTGGGAGTAGATTTTTGATTCTCATAATCATTTCTTTGATTAGATTGAGAGATCACTTTTAGCATAGCCTGCACATTTTCAAATGAACTTTTAAAGTGATTAGCCAATTCAATCAAATATTTCCCTCTATCAATCTCATCCATATTATTTAAAATAGGAAACATTAACTCTAAAATTTTTTGAGAATTCCCTGGTACATTTACATCAAATCTAGAAATCAAAGATGGAATCAGATAATCCATTAGCGGCAAAGCGTCAGCAACAATTCTGCCCCAATCTTGAGATTCAGAGCGAATAAATTCGTCAGGATCTTTTCCATTAGGAATTGATAGCACTTTTAAAATTTTTGAATAGTCTGAAAAAAAATCATTTTTCGAAGTATTTAAACTCTCAAATATACCCCAAGATGACTGTAAACTTCTTAGAGTAGCTTCTTGCCCCGCTGTATCCTGATCTAAGGCTAAAACATAAGATGAAGCTAAATTTTTAATTTGGCGAACTTGCTCAACTGTTAATGCTGTCCCCATAGAAGCAACAACATTTTTAAAACTATACTCATGAGCAGCTATCACATCCATATACCCTTCTACTACTACTACCTCATTTTTTTTTCTGATTGAATCTTTAGCTAAATGAAGAGCATACAAAATATTCTTCTTATCAAAAACTGGAGAAGATGGAGTGTTGATATATTTTGGCATAGAATCATCTAAAGATCGGGCACCAAATCCAACTACTCTGCCATTTCTATCAGAAATTGGAAACATCAATCTAGCAACAAAAAAATCCTTCACATTTCCATTATCAAATTTAGTTAATAAACCCGACTCTATAGCTTTTTCAAAATCTACATGATGAAAAGACAAATGATTTTTCAGAGAATCTCTATCTATAAGCGAATAACCCAAATCAAAGGAATCAATTTTTTTTAAATCAATACCTCTAGATTCTAAATAATCTAGAGCGATTTGACCTTCATCAGAAGTCAAATTTGATTTGTAAAAATTTTTAGCAATTTCATTTATTTGATAATAATCATCTTTGAGAACAGCAGAAGAATTTCTTGAAATTTCTATTCCAGTTCTTTCGCCAAGAATTTTCAAAGCTTCTGGAAATTCAATACCCTCAACTTTCATTAAAAAGGAAAAAACGTCCCCGCCTGTAGCACAAGACCCAAAACATCTCCATAATTGGCGAGATGGATCAACGATAAATGAAGGAGTTCTTTCAGAATGAAAAGGACAATTAGCTTTATAATTCCTTCCAGATTGAGTTAAGTTGACATGTTCTGAAATTAGATCAACGATGTCTAACCTAGATTTGATTTCTTCAACTTCAGACATAGAAATATCCGTTATTTTGAATAAAAATATTGAGCAATATCTTTAGCTTCTGATAATACATGATTTGTATGCCAATTGAGATGATCCAATTCCACTATCATATCAGTAATCAAATCTGCGATTTCAAGAGAATTACTTGTATCACTTTTAAAAAAATAATCAATATAATGATTCAAATTCTCATGAGCAAAAAGTATGTCAGACAAAGATGTACAAAATTGTGACAACTGTAAATC
>MDSV01234302.1_pt1 | contig 33307 bp, 29 predicted proteins | sample 810851 | NCBI WGS metagenome assembly MDSV01 (sample SAMN05326640, study PRJNA326480) | marine metagenome | isolation source: seawater | place: Atlantic Ocean: North East | collected 2012 | reverse complement strand
GTAATTAAGTATATATTTTATTTCATTTTTAAACTCAGATGTTCTGCTTTTTTTAAAAATTTTTTTAGATATTTGGATGCCATTCTTGTGAATTATTACCGCATCTTTATTTAGTGCATAGTTAAATATTAAGTAAATTTCATTTTCACCATCAGAAATTTTGATACTTTTATTTGCTGGTTTTGTCAAAAGATCTGTTTGATAGTTAAAAAATATTTTATTTTTAATTCCCGAGATGGAAAAGAATAGATCATATTTTTTTTTCAAAAATATGCCTTTTTTTGTAAAATCACAATTTACTAAACTAATATTTTTATTTTTTAAAATTAAACTTAATAGATGTAGCCCATGTGAGTGCTCTTGTAATGCACCTCCACCATTTTTTATATCTCCTAAATACGAACTAAATTCATTTTTTAACCAAAAATGAGCTTTAAGTATTCCGTCCCAATTTTCCTTCCAACACACATCTATCTGATTTATTTTTTTATACTTATTTAATTTTTTAAAAAAATATATAAAAGATTTACTTACTGAATGATTGTAACCACAGAAAATATTTTGATTATTTTTCTCTTTTGAGAATTTTCTCAATAATTTATTTGAATAGTTTGTTAACGGTTTTTCAATTAATATCTTTCCATACTTTAATTTTTTTTTACATAAATAATAAATTACCAGATGTGTAGTGGGTGGAGTACCTATTATAATTAAATCAAATTTTTTTTTAAATTTGAATACATCTTTATAATTTACTAAATTTATATTTTTATCCCATTTCTTATAACGTTTTGGATATATATTATATTTCATTCTTTCAAGAGCTTTTGCTGATTTATCTGTAACATAAACATTAAAACCAAGTTCTCTTGATGCTTTGGTCATGTGATTTCCAATAGATCCTGAACCAAATATTAAGATATTTTTATTTTTAAATTTTTCAGCCATAACAATTTAATTGTTTTTAAATTAAAATATTCTTTTAAAAAAATAATCAAAGTAATTAATTACCTTTTTATTATATTCCTTATTAATAGAAGATATTTTTCTAGGATTTATAAAGTTATTTAAATTATATCTTTTCTCAAAATCTATATTAAATCTTTTTCTTACTTTAAATGGATTTACAAAATGCATATAAACAAATTCAAATATTTTCTTTTTATCAAAATTAATTTTTTTATTATATCCATCTATATTTAATATTATTTTTTTTAATTCCGATAGATTTTTAGGATTTAATGAGAATTTATAGTTTATATGAGGGTTATCACCAGTATTAATAACTGGAATTTTAAAGTATGCCATTTCATGAGTAATAGTTCCATTATTTGTAATAACAAATTTGGGTTTTGATTTAACTATACTGTAATTATTAAAGTTTTTACTCAAAAAAATTACTTTACCTTTAAATCGTTTTTTAATTTTTTCAAAAATAATATCATTTTCCTTCATGTGAGTTGGATGTATTTTTAAGTATATTTCATATTTTGTATTTTTTTCTATAAAATTTATCAAAAATATAAGTTGTTCATAAAAATCAGGAAATATCATACTTTTAAACTTATGTGCTGAGTCAAAAAAGTCATGACAAAAAATTACAACCTTTTCTTTATTAGAAACTATACTTTTAATTTTTCCCTTATATGGTGATTGAGACAAATAGTTAATTTTACTATGCCCCGAAAGACGATTTGTTAAAATTTTTTTTCCTTCATTTATTAATTTATTTTTATTTTGAAACATTTGAAAATTTTTATTATAAAATTCATAACCTAGATTATGTTCTCTAGGATTTTTTTTATTTATCATTTTAAGTTGCAAATCTCTTTTTCCCTTACCTCTAGAGTGTATCATGATTACAGGAATGCCATAATGAAGAGCAAGTCTAACTAAAATTCCATATTGAATATAGTAAGTATGACTGGGTATACATAATTTAATTTTATTTTTTTTAAAAAAACTGTCTACCGTCTCATAAATTCTAATTGCCTCTTCAAAAATCTCCAAAAATTTCTTACTTTTTAAATTAATAGTTGGTTCAAAGCATGTTCTTAAATATGTATCGTAAATAAGATCTCCAATAATTATTTTTTTAAATTTATAGTTTTCAAGATATTTTTTAGAATTTATTTTATTGTATTCCTTTTTAATAAATTTTTTTTTAATAATTTTTAGATTCTCATTAGTTAAAAATTTTGTACATTCAAAAGAGTTATAAATATTGTCAAGTCTACGGTGGGTTATATAAAATTTAGATAAAAAGCTTTTATGGAGTATGAAATGAAAGTATTTTAAATTAAAATTAAATTTATTTTTTAAGTAATAACCTATGTCACTATAAAAATAATTCCAAGGCTCATGATCAAAAAAATCAATTAGAATTGTCCCATCGTTTTCTTTATATTTTGTACTTTTTAAATTTTTAAATCTTTCTGTATTAAATTTGATAAAATTTTTTGTTTTACGATTAAAAAAAGCTTTGTTATACCTTGCTTTTAAGAGTTTTTGATTAAAAATAGTTTTCATGTATAACTTTTATTATAACTATAATTTACTACAATTTATCACTAAATTTTAATAAATGATCAAAGAAAATTTATTATTTGATAAAATCTATCATTATTGCAAGTTTTTAGTCTTTTGTTATAAAAAATTTAAACAAAGTATATTAATTAAACAAAAAAAAAATATAATAATTTCTGAACTTACTTACGTAAAACCATCAATTATAGGCATACTTTATTTGCTTAAGTGCCTACAATTAAAAAATAAATGTAAAGTTATAGTATACTATCCAAATATAATTACTAATAAGTATCGATTTTTAAGAGCTATATTAGGATCAATTCTTAATTTTAAATCATTATTAATTTTTTTAGTCTCGGGACACAAAATTAAATTTTTAGGACCCAAAAATAATAAATTTTCGTCTAAAATTAATAGCATATTAGATAAGATTAAAACTAAAGAACAAATACTTAATATTGAGATTAATGGAATCCATTTTGGTGATCTAATATATGATAACTATTTAAGAAAAAATTCTAAATATACAATCAATATTAATGATAAAAATTTGAAAAAATTCTTAAGGTCTTATTTGGAAATTATTTATTTTTGGTTTGAATTTTTTGAGAATTATAACGTAAAAGCAGTAAATGTTTCACACGCTGCATACTTATATGCCGTTCCAATGAGAATTGCGCAAAAATATGATATTCCAGGTTATATTGGCGCAATTAATTTTTATGAGTATTTTGATAGTAAAAGAAAATCATTATTTACAAGTAAATATCGAGATCATTTTTCAACCTTAACGGCACCTGAGAAAGACAAAGTAATCAGCTTTACTAAAAATATTTTAGAAAAAAAGTTTCATCCTGATGAGGAAAAAGTTTTATATGAACAAGGAAATAAGTTTGTAAACAGTTTTAAATTAAATACCTTTGGAAAAATAAAATATAAAAATCAACTTAAATCAGATGAAAAACCAAACGTAATAATTTTTTCTCACTGTTTTTTTGATGCTCCACACAATGAAGGAATTCATTTATTTGCAGATTATTTTGAATGGGTTGAATACCTAGGTAAATTATCAAATGAAACTGATTATAATTGGTATTTAAAAAAACATCCTCACTCAGTAGAAAAACAATTAAATTCTGATGTTATTAATTATTTTATAAAAAAATATCCAAAAATAAATTTATTACCTACAGATACAAATAATAACGAAATATTATCAAATAAGGTTGATCTTATATTAACTGTAGGAGGGTCTGTAGGATATGAATATTCATATTATGGAATACCAGTTATTATGGCTGGAGATAAAATGTCTTATGAAAATTATGATATTGGTTATCAAGCTAAAAATTTAGAGGAATATAATTATTCAATAAAAAATTTCTCTAAGTTACGATTTTCTTACAATAAAGAGGAAATTTACAAATATTATTATAACTTATACCTTGCTAAATATGATTTACTTAACAATTACTTTCTGCATCGTGAAAAACATGGAAAAAGTTTTTTTGATGATACAATTTATAAAATTTGGATTAAAGAATTTAATATTGATCATGAGAAAAAAAAAGTTTCTGAGATAAATAAATTTATAATAAATAAACAATTTAATTTAGTAACAAAATTGATATAAATTTAATTAATAATAGATATTATTTTTAAACAAATTCTAAATGCAAAACAAAAATCATCTCTCTTTATATTTCCTTCTTTTTTTTACACCTATAATAATTTTTATTTTAAATAACATCCATTTTTTTGATATCAAATACTTTAGTACATTAATATTTTTATTTATTTTTATATTTTCACTTTTAATAGTAATTTTTTTTGTATTTATATTTTTAAATATACCAATTAATAAAAATTTTATTTTATTTTTATTTTTATTTTGGTATTTGCAATTTTATTTTAGAGATATAACTTTCTTTTTAGATATTCCAATAGAAGAATCAAAATATTATCTGAAAATATTTATTATCTTTTTTTTAATGATTTGCGCAGGATTCTTGACTTATATTTGTCAAAACCAGAAAATAATAAATCTTTTGAATTTTTTTCTGATTTTTTTAATTGCACTAAATTTATTTAGTAACATATCTTTTGAAAATAAAAGTTCTAATGAAAAAACAAGTAAAATTGAAAGTATCTTTACTATAGATGAAAAGCATCAAATAAATGAAGGTAATATATATTTTTTCCTGATGGATGAAATGACTTCATATGAAAAGTACAAAGAATTTGGACTAGATATTAAAAAGTATTTAAATGAATTTGAAGACAACGGATACAATTATATTTTAAATAGCAAATCAAGTTATAATGGATCTCAATATACCATTGGTTCAATATTTAATATGAATTATTATAAAACAAATATTAATTTAAATGAAAATTATTTTTTCCCTCACTCATTATATAACAAAAAAAAACCTGAATTACTTAAAATATTACAAAATATAGGTTATGAATTTTGGTATTTAGATAATCAATTTAGAAAATGTTATGAAGATAAGTTTGTTAATTGTATTAGTACAGATATTAGAAATAATTATTTTTATAAAATTTTATATGACGAACCAATTAGACTTTTCTTTTATAATACATTCCTAAGTTCATTTTTGCACAAAATCAAATTTTCAAATAGTCAAAAATACTTTGCAAATACTGAGATTGATAGATTCAAACTATTTTTAGAAAGAAATAATAATATTATTAATAAAAAAAATAATTTTTTCTTTATTCACAACATGAGTCCTCACTATCCATTTAGAGATCAAAACTGTAATATTTTACAAGATGCATTTAATGCAACAATAAAAAATTATTTGAGCTCTTCTCAATGTGCAATAGAGCAGATAAAAGATACAATTGATTTGATTAGTGAAATAGATGAAAATTCATCAGTCATTTTTCAAGCAGATCATGGCTGGTCTTTATTTAATAATGATGGAAAATTTAATATTGAAGGTTTCAAAGTTTTTAACATGATAAAATTAAGCAATAAATGCAATATAATTAATAATAATGATGAGAATTTTAATAGCATTGAAACTATAAGATTATTAATGAGTTGTATTGTAAAAAAAGAGTACAATGTTAAAAACAGCAAATATTTTTATGTTAAAGAAAGAAATAGAAAAGTCGGAACAAAGTTTGAAAAAGTCATTAATTACTAAATCATTATTAATTTATTTTTTAATTTCTTTTAATACACCTAGTTACGCATATCTGGACCCAGGGTTAGGCTCTTACATACTTTCAATTATAGCTTTAGGACTAGCCACAGGACTTGTATTTGTAAGGTCAGTTTTGAATAAAATAAAAGTTTTTTTTTTAAAAATTAAAAATCTATTTAAAAAAAAAGACAAGACTAATACTTAAGTAATTCATTATAGATTATTTCACTTGGTGATTTATTATTAAATATACTTTTATTTATAAAATCTTCTAAATATTTTTTTTTATTCTCAAATTCTAATTTTGCAGATTCAATTTCATTTGTTAAATTGTAAAAATTTTCTGAATTTATAAAATATCCAAATTTTCTGTATACTTCATCTTCATAAGTGTTATCACTTATTTTCTTATAATTTTGATTATGAATTTTTTGTAAATCTTTCACAATAATAATTGGTTTTTTGAAAACAAATAAAAACTCTTGTGCAATTCCTGAAAAATCTGTTATTAAAATATTACTTTTGTTAAGAGATTCCAAATTACTTATATTAGCATCAAGTAAAAAATTTTTATTATTTTTGTATTCTTTTTCAACTTTATTAATTATTTTTTTTGATCTTTTATAATGTTCTGGATGTGGTCTAAAAATTACTTTTAAGTTATTTTTTAATAAATGATCTAAAAAACTTAATGCGTATTTATCAAACAAATTTTTTTCATTATAATTCCAAGAAGGTGCAAAAAGGACACTCTCATTTTTTTCATGGAAATTTAAATTATTTTTTAAATACTCTAAATACAAATAACCAGACTTAATAAATTGTTTTTTTTTTAATTTATAAACATCTTCTGTTTTTTTTAATTCCTCTAGCTGATAATTTCCATTGCAACAAATTATATCATAATTATTGAATGCACCTTCCGTATAGATTTTATGTATGCTTTGCAAAGAATGAAAAATATATACATAGTGATCTATATTTTTAGTTTTTTTAATTTCATTATTACCCAAATCTGTTGTTGTCATAAAAAAAAATTTACCCTTAACTAAATTGAGTGCAATCATTCTTAAAAAGCCCTCACCAATATACAGGTTTTTAACTGAAGCAATATCTATCCTATCTTCTATATCGGTTGATAAATAAATAATTTTGTTATTTTTAATACTTGAAATTTTGTTAATTAATGGAAGAAAATAATACTTATAATTTTTTTTCTCTGAAAAAAAAATATAGTTAAATCTTCCACCACTTGAAAGAAAGTATAAAGATGATAATAACATCCTTAATTTTGTAAAAAAATTCATTTAAATTATATTATCGTTACGGAAATTATATTATAAATAAATAACTTATGTTGAAAAATAATCTGAGAGACAGTTATTATACATCTATTTTTAAGAGATTTTATTACAAAAAAAATCCAAAAATCGACCATCATTTACATACAAAATGGACTGATGGAAAACATTCAGTAAAAGATATGTATAATTTTTATAAAAGTAAAAATTTTGAAAGTATATTATTTAGTGAGCATTCAAGAAAAACAAGTAAAAATTGGTTTCAAAAATTTTCAAAAGAAATAAGAAGCATCAAATATTCCAATTGTATTCCATTCGTAGGTACTGAAGTAAAGGTTTTAAATTTAAAAGGTGAGCTTGATATCTCTGATAAAATTAAAAAAGAATGTGATTTAATCATGGCAAGTGTGCATAGATTTCCAGGGGAGAAGTTTAAAAAAAAAAAGAGGGTGCACAATTCGGGCTTAGATTTTAATAAAAAAGATGCAATTGATTTAGAATTTGAATTATCTATGAGTGCTATAAAAAATTCTCAGTTTGATATAATTGGGCATCCTTTTGGGATGAGTATTAAAAGATTTAAAATAACACCAAAAAAAAATGCGTTTGTCAAACTCATAGAGATAACAAAAAAAAATGAAAAGATTTTTGAGATTAATTATAACTACCATTACGGGCTTGTGAAATTTCTAATAGATAAATGCCTTGAAAAAAAATGTCTTTTCTCTATTGGATCCAATTCACACAGTCTACAAGACAGCGCAAAATTTAATAAGAGGTTTAAAGTTTAATTTGAAAAATCTTAATATTTTAGTGTCAGGAGCTGGAAGTGGAGTTGGTCAAAGTATAATAAGATCATTAAAAATATCTAAATTAAAAATTAATCTATATTCTTGTGATATTAATGAAGTTTATAAAAATATTTATAATGTTAAAAAATTTTTTCTTATTCCTAAAGTTGAAGAAAAAAACTCTAAAAAAAAAATTCTATCTATATTTAAAAAAAATAAAATTGATATATTTTTTTGTGGATCTGAATTTGAAATATCGTACTTTGCAAAGAATAAAAATTATTTTGAACTAAATTCAAGTGTAAAAATTTGTGTCTCTCGTGAAAAAACAATTAAAATAGCAAATGATAAATATCTCACCTATGAATTTTTAAAAAAAAACAAATTACCCTACCCCAAAACAAGTTTGATAAAAAAAAAATGTGAATTTTATTTAAAAAAATTTAAATTTCCTTTTATATTAAAGGATAGATTTGGAACTTCTTCAAGAAATGTTTTTATTATAAAAAATATTAAAGAATTTAAATTTTATTTAAGTTTAATTAAAAAACCAATTATCCAAGAATATTTGAAATTCGATTCTATCACTAATAAAAAAAATTATTCGTTAAATGAATATACTTGTAGTTTTTTTTCCGATCTAAATGGTAAGAGAATGGGCATTTTTATTGCGGAGAGATCATTAAGAAATGGTCATTCATGGGTGATAAATCATCAAAAGCCGTATCCAAAAAAATTAAAAGATTTAATTACAAAAATTTCAAATAAGATTGATAATATTGGCTCATTTAACATTCAATTAATCAAAACAAAAAAAGAGTATATTCCTTTTGAATTTAATTCCAGGTTCTCAGGAACTACTTCTGTAAGAGCAAGTTTTGGCTTTAATGAGCCTGAGATGTTTATTTTGCAAATAATTAAAAATAATAATAAAAAAATAACTCAAAAAACAAGAAATGGAAAAATTATACGCTATATCGATGAAATAGAAATTTAGCAGAATTTAACTTAAAATAAATTATGAATAAAATTACTTTATTTGAGCCAAATATAACAAATTTGGAAAAAAAAATTGTTCAAGAGTCTTTAAATAAAAATCAAATATCAACATATGGATACTTCAATAAATTATTAGAAAATGAAATTAATAAATTAACAGGTTCAAGTTACAGTTTGGCAACAAATTCAGGCAGTTCAGCTTTATTTGTTGCTTTTAAATCTATTGGGGTAAAAGAAAATGAAATTATTATAACTCAATCCTATACTTTTACTGCAACTACCAATGCAATACTATTAAATAATTCGATACCTTTATTGCTAGATATATCTAAAGAAAATTTATGCTTAGACATTATTCATTTAGAAAGTTTTCTTAAAAATGAAACATTTAGAAATAAAAAATTTACATATCATAAAAAAACAAAAAAAAAAATATCGTGTATTTGTATTGTATTGACACTTGGAATAATTCCAGATTTAAGTAAATTTAAAATTTTATCAAAAAAATATAATCTTAAAATTGTTCTTGATGCTGCCTGCGCGATTGGACATAAATTCAATGGTAAAAAATTATCTAGTTTTTGTGATATTGTGACTTATTCTCTAAATGGAAATAAAAATATTACTGCTGGAGCTGGGGGTATACTTTCGACTGAAAAAACTAAATATTATAACTTTGCTACCAAATATTCAAATAATGGAAAAATTATGAATGCTTATAATTACAAAATGATAGGATTTAATTTAAGAATGAGTAGTTTGAATGCAGCAGTTGGTTTGGCTCAAATCAAAAGATATAAAAATATTTATATAAAAAAAAATATTATAAGGCAAACTTATTCAAAATTATTGTTACCATTAAAACTTTTTAATTGTAATTTTAAATGGGGAAAATATTTACCATGGATGAATTTTATGATTTTGCAGAAAAAATCTCATAAAACAATAATTATAAGAAAACTAAGACAAAAAAATATCCTGGTAAATAATTTTTGGCTACCTATGCATAGACAACCTACAAAAAAAAATTTTTTACTAACAAAATATAAAAATACAAATTATATATATGATAGAATTTTAGTTTTGCCTTCTTCAACTTTTTTAAAATTAAATATTCTCAAAAAAATTTCTAAATTAATAAATAAAATTATTATTAATGACAAAAGTTAAAATAATTGCTGAAATAGGTCCAAACCATAATGGTAAAATTTATCTAGCTAAAAAATTAATAAAGGAAGCTAAAAAATGTGGCGCAGACTATGTTAAATTTCAAACTTTTATTACTGAAGATATTATAGTTAGAGAAGCAAAAAAGGCCAAATATCAAATAGATGTTAAGAAAAAATATGAGAACCAGTTTTCAATGTTAAAAAAACTAGAGTTTTCATATGAAGATTTTAGAAAAATTCATAAGTATTGTAAAAATGTAGGTATAAAATTTCTATCTACTGCATTTGATATTAAAAGTTTAAAATTTGTTAACTCACTTAAACCAGATTATATTAAAATTCCATCTGGAGAAATAACTAATTTACAATTAATAGAGGAAATTGTTAAATTGAAAAAAAAAATTATACTCTCCACTGGAATGTCTAATTTAGAAGAAATTAAACAAACGCTTAAAATAATACTTAAAAAAAAATTTAAAAAAAAAGATATTATAATTTTACAATGTAATACTGAATATCCAACTCCAATAAAGGATGTAAATTTAAATGTTTTAAAAACATTTAAAGAAAAATTTAAATTACAGGTTGGTTATTCTGATCATACAATGGGCATAGATGTACCTATAGCCGCAGTTGCCATGGGTGCAAAAATAATTGAAAAACATTTTACTTTGAATAGAAAAATGGAAGGTCCTGACCATAAAGCAAGTCTTGAGCCGATCGAATTTAGAGATATGGTAAACTCAATAAGACGAATAGAAAAGGCTATGGGAACTAGAATTAAAAAAATTACCAGTAGTGAAAAAAAAAATTTAAAGGTTGCTAGAAAATCAATTGTTGCATCAAAAAATATAAATAAAGGTGAAAAATTTACAAAATATAATTTGTCAATAAAAAGACCTGGTAGTGGTTTATCGCCAATGAAATGGTATGAAGTTTTGGGTAAAGTCGCAAAAAAAAAATATTTAAAGGATGATTTGATTTGAAAAGAAAAATTTGTTTTTTTTCAGGTTCGAGATCAGAGTATAGTTTACTCAAGAATTTATTTTTAAAATTTAAAAATTCAAAAAAATTTAAAACAAAGTTAATTGTAAGTGGATCTCATATGTCAAGTAAATTTGGAAAAACTATATCTAATATTAATCGAGATGGTATAATTCCTGATTATAAGATTAAAATTAACGAAAATTTTAACACTACTAAAGATATTTCAACTTCTATAAGTAAACTATTAATTAGATCTCAATCAATCCTTAAAAATTTTAATCCAGAATTAGTAATATTGTTAGGAGATAGATACGAAACCTATGCGATTGCAATGAGTTGTTTAATTTTAAATATTCCTATTGCACATTTGCATGGTGGAGAAGTTACATATGGAAGCTTTGATGATAATATAAGACATTCTATAACTAAACTTTCTCATTTGCATTTCGTAGCAAATAAAAAATTTAAAAAAAGAGTGATTCAATTAGGAGAGGAACCCAAAAGTATTTTTGTAGTTGGTGGTCTTGGTGTAGATAATATAAAGCAAACGAAATTGTTATCTAAAAAAGAAATTTTAAATAAATTTAATTTAAAAAATAGATTTTTCTTAATTACTTTCCATCCTTCTACACTTGAAAATAATAAAAGTTTTATTGAATTCAGAAACTTATTAAAAGTTCTCACAAAATATAATGAATTTACAAAAGTAATTACCTACCCCAGCTCAGATATTGGTAATGATAGTTTCATTAAGCTTATAAAAAAATTTAAAAAGAATAATGAGAATACATTAGTTGTAAAATCTCTAGGAAATACGAATTATCTATCGTTTTTAAAATATTCAGATCTAATAATTGGAAATTCTTCAAGTGGTATAGCGGAGGCACCCACTTTTAAAACCCCAACCATTAATATAGGTGATAGACAAAGGGGAAGGATATTTTCAAAGAGTGTAATTCATACAGATGGAAATATAAAAAATATTAACAGTTCAATAAAAAAAGGTTTATCTAAGAAATTTAAGATAAATATTAAAAAATCAAAGAATCCTTATGGAAATGAAGGCGCTTCTAATAAAATATTTAAAATTATTAACAAATCAAAATTCAATAAATCGACTGTAAAAAAATACTTTTACGATTTAAAATAAAATTTTTATGATAAAAAATAATTTTTGGAAAAAAACTATAGTCCATGAAAATGACAGCATTGAAAACGTCTTAAAAAGTTTAAACAATTCTGGTCTTCAAATCTCACTTATCGTTGATAAAAATAGAAAGCTTAAAGGTACTATTACAGATGGAGATTTAAGAACATTTATTTTAAAAAAAAAATTTTTTAGTGAAAAATGTAAAACATTAATGAATAAGAAACCAGTTATTGCAAATAGTAAAGCAAGCAATAAAAAGATCATTTCACTTATGAAAAGATTTAAAGTTAATCAAATACCAATAGTATCTAAAAATAAAAAAATTTTGGGTTTAAAAATTTTACAGGAATTAATTAATGAAAAAACCATAAAAGATGAATTTTTTTTATTTATGGCTGGTGGTAGAGGAAAAAGATTAATGCCTTTAACAAACAAAATTCCAAAACCAATGATTAAAATCTCAGGAAAACCAATTCTAGAAAAATTGATTGAAAACGTAAAAAATCAAGGCTTTAAAAATATTATTATTTCAACACATTATTTGCATAATAAAATTAAGAAACATTTTAAAAAAGGTGAAAAATTTAAACTTAATATTTCATATTTTCAGGAAAAAAAACCAATGGGTACAGCAGGAAGTATTTCTTTAATTAACAAAGATAAAATTTCTGAAAATTTTATAGTTTCTAATTCAGATATAATTTGTAAAATAAATTATAATGATGCTCTAGATTACCATATTAAAAACAAATCTGATGTAACTCTACTAACAAAAAATGTTTTAACTAAGCATAATTTTTCAGTTATAGATAATGTCGGAAAAAATTTAAAAAATATATCTGAAAAACCTACTACATTTATAAACTATGGAATTGGAGTTTATATTTTCAATAAAAAAATTTTAAAATTTACAAAACGTAAACAATATATCGATATGATTGAATTTATTAAAAGACTTCAGAACAAAAGAAATATTAAGGTTTTAACCTACCCAATTAATGATAATTGGTTAGATATAGGAAATAAAGAGGACTTAAAAAAATTTTTATAAATGAAAAATATTATAGCATTAATACCAGCTAGAGGAGGCAGCAAAGGTATCAAAAATAAAAATCTTAAAAAAGTAGGACGATTAAATTTAGTTGAAAGAGCAATAGATGTTGCAAAAAAAACAAAAATCTTTCAAAAAATAATTCTTTCCTCAGATAAAAAAAATATACTTAAATATGCCGATAAGTATAATATTATAAAACACGATAGACCAAAAAAATTTGCTAGAGATAGATCTAATATTTCCCAAACTATATTGGATATTAAAAAAAAGTATAATTTTAAAAATACATATTTATTTATACTAGAGCCTACAAGTCCGCTGAGAACTTCAAATCAAATAAAAGACTCTTATAAATTAATTAAAAAAAAACGATTTGACAGTTTTTGCACATTTACTGAAGCAATGGTATCGCCATATAGAGTCTGGGAATTAAAAAAAAAAATGAAACCTTTAAATAAAAAAAAAAATATTTGGGTACCAAGACAAGCATTTAAAACATATTATCAAGCAGTAGGAAATGTAATTGCATTAAATTTAGATAAATACAAACCCAACAAAGGTATTTTATTTGGAAAAATTGGATACATAATTTTAGATAAAATTAATTCAATTGATATCGATAACACCGACGATCTGAATATTGTGAGAAAAATATTTAAGTAAAAATGAAAAATTTAAACTTTCAGTCAAAATCCAATTCTCTTAAAATTTTAAAAAGGTTTTCAAACCAAGAAATTAATGTTCCCATTTTTGGAACATTTCAAAGTAATAATCTTCAAAATAATATTGATAAATATTTAAAAAATATAGAAAAGAAATTTAAAAAGGGAAAAATAATAATCAGATCATCCGCAATTGATGAAGATCAAATCAACATCTCAAATGCAGGCAAATATGACTCATTTGTTTGTGATGTTCAAAAAAAAAAGGATCTTAAAAAAGGTTTAATATTTGTTCTGCAAAAATTAAAGTCCCCAAAAGATGAGGTTATTTTTCAAAAATATATTTCTAATCCACAAGTTTCAGGAGTTATATTTACAAGAGACATAAATACAAATGCACCATATTATGTGATTAATTATGACAAATCTGGTTTAACTGATCTTATTACATCTGGAAAAAAACATATTTCTCAAAAAACATTAAACATCCTAAAAAATGCAAAAAAAATTCCCTCAAAATTTAAAAAGTTAATTAAAATTGTAAAAAAAATAGAGCAAATATTTAATGAAGATAGACTAGATATAGAATTTGCTATTAAAAATAATAAAGTTTTTATATTTCAGGTAAGAAATTTAAAAAAAAATAACAAAATAGATGAAAAACTATTTTTCTCTGCAATAACAAACTTAAAAAAAAAAATTGAAAAAATAAAAAAAAAAAATCCCAATTTATCTGGAAAATCAACAATTTTAAGTAACATGGCTGACTGGAATCCTGCTGAGATGATTGGTGCAAAATCAACTCCTTTAAGTTTTTCACTATATTCTGAGTTAATTACCAACGACGTTTGGTCAAAACAAAGAGATAATTATGGTTATTACGATGTTTCACCAAATAGATTAATGATTGACTTAGCTGGTTCTCCATACATTGATTTAAGGACTGATTTTAATTCTTTTATTCCCAAAGAAATACCTGAGCATTCTAGAGAAATACTAATTAATTCTTTTTTAAATAAAATTAAAAAGAAAAATGAACTTCATGACAAAATTGAATTTGCAGTTATCCCAACATGTTTAACTTTATCCTCAAATAATTTAATTGGAAAATTGCTAAATAAAAAAAACAAAAATAAATATTTATATGAACTTAAAAAGTTAACTGAAAATATAATTAAAGGGAAAAAATCACCTATTTATTCAGATTTATCAAAAATACTTTACTTTGAAAGCCAGATTAAATTATATAAAAAAAATAATAACAATCCCATTCAAAATATTTTTTTTATAATTAATTTGTGTAAAAAATATGGAACCTTACCTTTTGCTGGAATAGCTAGGTGTGCATTTATATCTACTATTATTTTAAGAGAGCTTGCAGAAAACCAAATAATAGAGTCAAAAGATTTATCAAATTTTTATAGCAGTATAAATACTATAGCTCTAAAATTTAATAATGATTTATTTAAGTTAAAAAATAAAAAAATTTCTAAAAAAAGTTTTTTAAATAATTATGGGCATTTAAGACCATCAACATATTCCATAAGTTCAAAAAATTACCTTGACGGATATAATACGTATTTTCACAATATCAAGAAAATCAAACGTAATGTAAGTAAAAATTTTTTGTTAAAAAATTCTAAAAAAAGAAAAATCAAAAATGCGTTAAATAAAATTAATTTAAAAATAGATTCTAGTGATTTATTGTCTTTTGCAAAATTATCTATAACACAAAGAGAATATTCAAAATATATATTCACAAAAGCAATCAACGAGATATTTATTAACTTAAAAATTTTAGCCAAAGAATTGAAAATTAATTATATGGATTTTGAATATTTATCCTTAAATACGATTATCCAAGCTTATAATAATTTGAGTATTAATAAATTAAAAAATATAATTAAATCAGAAATAAATTTAAATAAGAGATTATTTCATATTTCTAAATCTATAAAATTGCCAGATGTTATATGTGAAACAAATGATGTTGAATTTCACTACGAAACAAACACAAAAGCTAACTTTATAACTGAGAGTAAAGTAATTGGAAAATTAAAAACATTAACTAATAAATCAATTGCAAATAAAAAAATTAAATTAGACGATCACATTATTTTTATAGAAAATGCTGATCCTGGTTATGATTTTATTTTTTCATATAAGATAAAAGGACTTGTCACAAAATATGGAGGTGCAAACTCCCATATGGCTATAAGATGTATGGAATTGAATATTCCAGCCGTTATTGGTTTAGGTGAAAAAAAATACAATTTTTTTGCAAATAAAAATAAAATTGAAATTGATTGCAGAAGTAAAATTATAAATATATTTAATTAACAATGAAAAATATATTTATTACCCAAGGCATTTATAAAGATGTAAGGAATAATTTTTATTCTAAAATTTATCTAGAATGGTTTAAATATGCAAAAAAACTAAAATTTAATCTTTATCCTATCCCTATCAATTCAGATTTGAGTTTTTTTAAAAAGTTCAAGGCAGATGGAGTAATTTTCTCTGGTGGTAATGATATTTATAAAATTTCAAAAAAAAGAGAAAATTATTTAAGAGATGAATTTGAAAAAAAGCTTATAAAATATATAATATTAAATAACATCCCGTCACTCTTTGTTTGTAGAGGAATGCAGTTATTATGTTCAATAAATAAAATCAAATTAAACAGGACAAATAAGCATGTTACAAAAAATCAAAAAATTATATTAAACAATAATAAAAGTTTAATAGTTAATTCGTATCATAATTATATTATTAAGAAAAAACCAAAGAATTTTATAATTACAGCAAAACATCCATCAGATAATTCAATTGAAATTTTAAGCTCAAAAAAATATAAAATTTTGTGCTTTATGTTCCATCCAGAAAGAAAATCAAAAAGTCAGAAATCAATTGATAAAATGTTTAAAACTTTTTTTAAATTATAATGCAAATAGTATTTTTAGCTGCAGGGAAAGGATCAAGGATCTTTAATAAAATAAAAATAAATAAATGTCTTATCAAAATAAAAAATAAAACCTTATTAAGTAAATTAATAGAAACCTCACCAAATAATGGAGTAAATAAAAGCATAGTTACTGGTTTTAATTCAAAATTAATAATTAAAAAAACAAAAAAATACGAAATTAATTATATACATAACAAATATTATAAAACAACTGAGATGTTATTTTCCATGTACTTAGCTCTAAAAAAATATAACGATGATTTTATTTTCTCATACACAGATATAATTTATGATTCTCAAATTATTAAAAAAATCATTAAAACAAAACCAAAAAATATAACTCTACCTATCAACTTAAATTGGAGACAAGCGTGGAATATGAGAAAAAAGGATATTTATGAGGATGCAGAAAGTTTGAAATTAAATAAAAATAGAATAGTTGAGATAGGTAAGAAAATTAAAAATATAAAAGATGTAGATGGACAATTTATGGGAATTTTCTTTATACCAAAAAATAAGAGAATTGATCTAATTAAGTTATTAGAGAAAAAAAATTTAAAAAAAAAGCAGATCACTTATTTTATAAATTTTCTTATAAAAAAAAAATTTACTGTAAATGCAATTAAATACTATGGACACTGGTATGAAATTGATGATTTTATTGATCTAAAAGAGTATAAAAAAGCGAGATGAAGAAAAATTTATTAATTACTGGTTGTAGTAGCGGATTTGGTAATGCATTAATGAAAACACTTTACAAAGAATATAATATAATTTCTTTATCACGTAGAAAGCCAAAAAATTTAAAATCAATGAAAGTAGATCATTATTCAATTGATCTTTCTGACTTAAAAAAATTAGACAATACGCTTACTAAAATTGTTAAAAAGTACAAATTTATCCCTTTTTTAGTTAATAATGCTGCTAGTTTTGAAGTAATGAAAATTGATGAACTTACAAATAAGAAAATTATTAAATCATTTTCTCTCAATTCCTTTGCGCCAGTTTTGATAATAAAAAAAATATTACCCCAAATGAAAAAAAAAAAATTTGGTAGAATTGTTAATATTACTTCAGGCGCGCCAATTAATTGTAGCCCTAATGTTTCATTATATAACGCAAGTAAAGCAGCGCTTAATGCATTTAGCATAACCGCATCTAAAGAACTGAAAAAATTTAATATTAAAGTAAATTTATTTAGCCCGGGTCAAATTAAAACTGAAATGATGCCTATGGCTAAAGGAGATCCATTCAATTCAGTTGCGAAATTAAAGTTTTTACTAAATGAAAATAAAAATTTAATAACAGGTAAATTTGTTTGGACTAAATTTATAATCCCGCTTATGCCAGATTTAAAAGGAATAGATTGGTCAAAAAACAAAGCACCAAAAAAAACAAAAATAATAAAATATGATTAATTTAGGAATTATAGGTTTTAGCAAAGGTAATGGACATCCATATTCTTTTTCAGCTATTTTTAATGGATATGAAGATAAATATTTAAAAAAAATAAAATATAAAAACATACATAACTATTTAAAAGTTCAAAAAAAAAAGAATTTCATTGGAAATCTTGCAAAAGTTACTCATGCATGGTCTAAAAATTTCAATGATACATTACTCTTGTCTAAAGCGTGTAAAATTAAACATCCATTAAAAAAATATCAGTTAATGGATGGAAAAGTTGATGGTGTTATAATAGCCAAAGATAATTGGCAAGATAACAAAAAAATAGCAGATTTTTTTTTAAAAAAAAATATACCTGTTTTTTTGGACAAACCACTAACTTTATCAATTCACGATTTAAAATATTACAAAAAATTTTATAAAAAAAAGTTAATAATGTCATGTTCAGGTTTAAGATTTTCAAATGAATTATCTGAAATAAAGAAAAAACTTAAAAAAATTGGAAAAATAAATTTTATAATCGCCAACATAACAAATGACTTGGATAAATATTCAATTCATCTTCTTGAGGTAATTCAAGCCCTTGGAATTTTAAAAGTAAAAAATATAAAGAAATTACAAAATAAATATGAAAGTTTTTATTTAGAGCTAGAAAAAAACAAATACTTACTTCTAAACTGTTTTGGTAAAAAAATTGCTATTAATAATATGCAGATTTATTGTGAAAAGGGATATATTGACATCAATTTTAAAGATAATTTCAACGCATTTAGAAATACATTAATTGAATTTACTAAATTAATAAAAAAACAAAAAGTTTCGTTTTCTTTTAAAGATACATTTTGTATAATTAATACAATTATTAAACTTAAAAAATTATGACCTTCAATTTAAAAAAAATATACAAAGATAAGATATTTAAAAATTACAATGTTGTTGTAACTGGATCTGAAGGTAAGTTGGGTAAAAAAATAGTTGATTTATATAGACTTTTTGATGCAAATTTAATCCTAATTGATAAAGTAGATGCATCTAAAAAATACAATAATAAAAAGAATATAAATTATTTTAAGTGCAATTTTGAAAATATTAAAGATATAAAGATTCTAATAGATAGTATTAATAAAAAATTTAAAAAAATTAATATTCTTATAAATAATGCTGCATATACAGGATCTGATACAAGCTGGATAAAGCCCTTTGGAAAACAAAAAATTGAAGATTGGAACAAAGTTTTTAAAGTAAATTTAGATATATCTTTCCAAATATCACAAGGGTTATCAAAAAAATTAATCAAAAGTAATGGATCAATAATAAATATAGGTTCTACCTTTGCAACAAATATTCCTAATATGAAAAATTATAAAGGAACAAAAATGGGAAGTCCTGCAGCTTATTCAGTTAGTAAAAATGGACTTATGCATTTAACTAAATGGCTATCAGTAAATTTTGCTCCAAAAGTAAATGTTAATATGATCTCTCCAGGAGGAATTGAAAGAAATCAAAATAAAAAATTTAAAAAAAAATATATTTATAGCATTCCAATGAATAGAATGTGTAATGAAGAAGATTTATTTGGGATAATAATGTTGTTATCTAATAAACATTTATCAAAATATATTACAGGTCAAAATATAATTGTTGATGGTGGTAATTCAGCATTATAGTTACAATAATGGCTAAAATTTCATTTATTGTACTTACTAAAGATAGACCAGATACTATTAAAAATTTTTTAAAAAACCATGAATTCTTATTAAATAAACTAGATAGTCAGTTTATAATCATTGATGGAAGTAAAAAAAACAATCTTTTAAAAAACAAAATAATAATTAAACGATATAAAAAAATAAAATTTTATAAACAAAAATCTAAAGGTTTTATGAATGGATGTTTTGAGTCAATTAAATATGTAAATTCAAAATATTGTACATTTTTATATGACGACGACTTATTAAGTAATGAAATTATAAAAGTATTTAAAAATTCAATAGCTTCCAATTTTTCTATGGGCTTTGGAATTGTTGAAAATTTAGGTATAAATAGTTCCCAAAATAAAAACCATTTTAAGAAAATTACATTTGAAAGTTATAATTCTGAAGATTTAATCCTTGGTTATTATGGAAAAAAAATAAGAAATATTTCATTTATGCCTGTAAGTCCAATATGTATGATTTTTAAAACAAATTTTTTAAATTATTGGAAAAAATATATTTTAAAATTTTGTAAAAAATCAAAATTTAGAAAATTATTTCTTTTAAAAAAGAATATTGGTCCAGATTTAATACTATATCTTCTTCAAATACTTAAAAACAAAAGTATTAAAATATCAAATCCTTTTGTCGCAAAATTTAATGCACATGATGCCTCGATGAGTTTACTTTTAGGAAAAAATAACCTTCAGATAGGGTATTGGCTGGCAAAAAAAAGCATTTTTGATAATCATTTGTTGTATGATAAAAAAGTTATTTTAAAAGTATATAATTTTTTATATTTATCAGGATATTTTATATTAGTTAAAAATATATTTTTAAAAATTTTTGGGAAAGAAAACTACTATTTTGAGTTCTCCAAAGAATTATCTAACCTAAAAAAACATAAAAATGCCGAATTTAATCTGTTTGAATCATCTAAAATTATTTTAAAAAAAATTGTAAATTTTTAATGTTAAATATTTTAAAAAAAATAACTTTAATATATTATTTGATTTTCCCAAAAATATTTGGATTAGGTTATAATCAGTTTAAATATTATTTAATTAAAAAATACATTCAAAAAGAAAAAAAAAAAAATCTCAAAAATTATATGGATGAAAGAATTGTTGAAATACCCTGGGTCGTTAAAAAATTAAAAAAACTAAATAATAAAAAAATTTTGGATGTTGGTTCAACCTTAAATTTTAAATATCTTCTAAATGAATTTATAAAAAATAATAAAATTTTTTTCTGCAATATTTTTAAGGAGAAAAATGATTTTTCTTCCAACCAGGTTTCTTATATTCATAATGATATATTGGATGGAGTTTTCAAAGATAATTTTTTTGATTGTATAACGGTAATCTCGGTTATTGAACATATAGGATATGATAATTCTATTTATAATAATGAAAATAAAAATTTTAAAATAAATATCTCTGGAAAAAATTCTAAATATTTAAAAGCATTGATTGAAATTAATAGAGTTTTAAAAAAAAAAGGTAAATGCTATTTATCAGTGCCCTTTGGAAAAAAACAACATTTTAAAAATTATATGCAATTTGATTTGTTAGAGATAAATAAAGTTAAAAGAATATTTAGATCATCCAAAATCGTAGTTTTATATTTTAAATATGATGAAATAAAAAAATTTTGGAAAAAATCTTCAGCAGATGAATGCAAAAATGTTGAAGCTATTTCTAAAAATAATATTGGCATATCTTCTAACGCAGTTGCTTTAATTGAGATAACCAAGTGAAAAATTTTATAGTAAATTTTGAAGAGGTAAATATTATTTGCCCCGACAAGAGGATATATCAATTTTATATTTATTCAAAATATATGTTTAATGCAAAAAAAATATATTTTAATAAAAAGGTGAACAGAAAATGCTTAAACTACTTAATTGATCAAGAGTCCATTGATCAAATTGATAAAATTGAATCAAAAAAAAAAATTATAATTTTTTTTTGGAATGGCCAATTTGATTATGATTTATATTTTAAAAATAATAAATTTAAAGATGATCTTAACATCACTCCTTTGATCATTGGAAATTCAAATAATATTAATAATTTAAAATTTGAAAAAATTTTTTTAGAAAATAAAGCTGATGTATTTGGTATTGGTCTAATAAGATATTTAGATATAAAAATGACATATCTGAAAATTATTATAAAATTTTTAATTTATCCAATATTTACAATTAAAAATTTTTGTTGGAATAAATTAATTTTTGTTGGAAGTGGAGTTCTTACTAATCAAAGTGATTACCATTATCTTTTTGAAAATCAAAATAATAAATTATCTTTGATGATAAAAGATTACGCAATGTTAACAAATTTGGAATTAAAATTACAATTCTTAAAAGTACTGAATGATAAAGATTATTTTCACGAATTAAAACTATTTGAAAAATATTATTTATTACAAATTATCTATCGGGATATATTAATAAAAAAGTTAACAAGATTTGATAATTTTAGATTTTTTTCTAATGATAAAAAATTATCTATTCAGAGGTCTTTTTTATTTCAAAAAAACTATTTTTTAAACCTAGGGTCAAAGGTAGGTGGCGAGCACTTCTATGAAAGAACAATAACTTATTATACTTATAAAAAAAAATTTATAAATTTAAATTTTTTTCAAAATTACGAAATCAATGAAAAGTTATTAATTTCTAAAATATCTGTGATATATAATTTTTTACAATATCTTGATGATATAAAAAAAAATATTCCAGTAAAGATATTAATTGATAAAATAAATGATTTATACTTAGAAATAAATAAAAATGAGTCTGATTAAATACACACTTTTTAAATTACTTAGATATGTTTACTTACTACCAAGTATAATTTTGTTACTTTGGGTAAAAAAACAATTAAATTTTCAAACTAAAAGTAAAAAATTTTTAATTGAATATAATAGTGAGCTCAATTTAATTTTAAACCAGGTAGAAAAATACTATTTAAAAAATTCAATTGAAGAAATAGGAGGTATAATATCAAAAAAAAGAAATGAATTATTATACTCATCAGAAATTCATAATATCCTTAGTTCAGATTTAGATAATAAACTTTTGAAGGTTTTAAAGAATGATGAATTTTGTAACTACCTCAGCTTGTTTTTTGGATATAAACTTAAATTTAATTCGTATCTTATAAGGTTAAATTTTTATAATAGTAAATTAAAAGAGGAAGAAGGACCCAAAATGTGGCATAGGGATAACGACTCTTTTTTTGGACAAATAAAACTATTTTCAGTAATTAATGATTTAAAAACAGAAACTGGTGGTTTATTTAGTTTTATTCCACAAAATACCATCAAAGATTATGAATATGTAAAAAATACCAATGATGATCAATTAGTAAATAAAAATGATAGAGGATCAAGAATATTAAATAGTGAAATGATTAAAGTTAAAGGTGTTAGAGAAAGTATTATAAATTTTGGTTTGAATAAAAATCAATATTTGGCGATTGATACAAATGATACTTACCATAAAGGTGGATATTTGCAAAAAGATAAAAATATTAGAATATTACTTCAAGTAATTTATGAACCATATTTTAATTCTCTTTCAAATTATAATTATTTATATAAAAAAAATATTTTAATTTATCATTTAAAAAATTTTCTTACTGGGATTAAAAATAGATTAAGAACTCAAATAAAAATATAGTAAAAACTAATAATGAAAAAAATATATAGCAAAATTTCAAAGTGTAGAATTAGCGAAGACAAAAAGTTAATTAAAGTTTGTGATTTTGGAAAAATTAAATTAACAGGAATTTTTCCTCGGAATAAAAATCAAATATTGGTTAATACCCCACTTGAAATAGTTTTTTCAAAAAAATCTAAATTGCTACAATTAAATCATAATTATAATTCCACAAAGCTATTTGGAATGAATTATGGATACAGATCAGGTTTAAATAAATCTATGGTTAATCACTTAAAATTAAAATCTAAAAAGTTGAATAAAATAATTAGATTTAATAAGAGTGACAAGATTTTAGATATTGGTAGTAATGATGGAACATTTTTAAAATTATTTCCATCAAAAATATTCAAATTTGGTTGTGATCCAACTGCAAAAAAATTTAGAAAGTATTATGATAAATCAACAAAAATTATTCCTAAAATATTTAATGAACAAACTAGCAAGAAAATTAATGTAAAATTTAAATTAATATCTTGTATTGCAATGTTTTATGATCTTTCAGATCCTGTAAAATTTTGTAATTTAGTTGAGAGCAAATTAGATAAAAATGGTATTTTTCACATAGAAATAGCCTATTTGCCTTTTATCTACAAAACATTTTCTTTTGATACTTTTTGTCAGGAACATTTAACTTATTATTCACTTACTTCCTTTGAAAATTTAATAAAAAAAACAAATTTTAAAATTTTAGATTACGAGACAAATTCTATAAATGGTGGAAGCATTAACTTTAATCTCGCACTTAACAACTCTAAACATAAAGTTAATCTTAAAAAAATAAATAAATTAAAAAAATTTGAAGATAAAAATAAGTTTAACAACATAAAATATGTTAAAAATTTTTTTAAAAATGTAAAATATAATATTAACAAAATTGAAACAAAGATTAAATCTTTAAAAGGAAAGGTTTATGGCTTTGGAGCTTCCACAAAAGGAAATGTAACTCTGCAACTTTGCAATATAACCAATAAAGATTTTCAGGGTATTTACGATATTAATAAGGAGAAATTTGGAAAAATTACACCTGGCAGTAATATAAAAATTGAAGATGAAAAAAAGATAATAAAAGATCAACCTGATTATTTAGTATTTCTTATATGGCATTTTAAAAATACAATTTCAGAAAAATTAAAAAAATTTAAATTAAAGAATACTAAGTATATTTGGCTTTTTCCAAAATATAAAATAACAAAAAATAAATAGCAATTACTTAAATGGAGCTGTTTAACAAAAAAAATATAGAACTAAAAAATCTGAGTTTTGCACTTCTCGTATTGCTGCCAATATCTTTTATCATTGGAAGCTTTTTTGTTAATCTATTGGTAACTATTATAGCTTTTTTATTTTTTTTATATCAAAAAAGTGACCAGACAAAAAAATTTATTAAAAACTTTAAATATCCTATACTAATATTTTTAATCTTTATTTTTTTAAATATTTTAAATTCTGATGCATTCCATCATTCAATTTCTAAAATAATAGCTTATTTTAGATTTTTTTTCTTTGCGATATGTATGATTCTTATTTTAGAAAATTTATCTAGAAATACATTTAAATATTTTAAAGCATTACTTTACTTAACATTGTTTGTTATTTTTGATTTTTATATTCAATTTATTTTTGGAAAAAATATATTCAATATGGAGTTCGATAAAATTTATAATAGATATACAGGAGTATTTGGAGATGAAAGAATATTTGGGAATTTCATTTTGTACTTTGGTTTTTTTAGCATAGCGGTTTATAACAATTCAAAAATCGTTACTGATTTTAAGAATTTTTTGTTATTTTTTTTAATAGCATTAACCATACTTTTAAGTGGAGATAGATCTCCATTTTTAACTTTATTATTTTTTTTTCTTTTTATTTTCTTATTTTCAAATAAAAAAAAATTTATCTTAATCACATCAATAGTAATTTTTTCTTTTTCTTTAGCTGTAATTAGTCTTTCTGAAAGACTATCAAATAAGTATCCAATAAAATTAATTTTAAATTATTCTGATAAGACCCAAATATTTACTGACAGAGAAATGAATGAAGAGTCAACCATTAACAACTTTGAAAGATCTTTATCCTCAAATAGCTTGTTTTCAACTGCAGCTATATTTAAAAAATATGAAGGACACTACTCAAGAGCAATAGATATTTTTAAAGAAAATCCTGTTTTAGGCTCTGGGTTTAGATCTTATAGAAAAGTATGTGGAAGTTATGAAACTATGAAGCAACCTAATCAATATGGCACAGATCAGGGTAGAAGATTGTCTTGTTCAATTCATCCCCATAATTATCATTTGGAAATTCTTTCTGAGACGGGATTTATTGGTTATTTAATTTTTTTAAGTTTTATAATTTATATATTTTATTTATTCTTTAAAAAAAAAATGAATAAAAGCTTTTCATTGAGTTTAATATTTTGCTTAATTTTAACTTATATATTTCCGTTTAAACCTACAGGTAGTTTTTTTTCTACATCAAGCTCTTTTTTCTTTTGGTACTTAATTTCTCACTTTTTATTTTTAATTAAATTAAATAAAGATTATGAACTAGAAGTCTTAGATATTAAAAAGTAGTAATTTCCAATACTAAAAATTAATAAGTAAATTAATAAATCATTAAAATAATAAAATAGATAAATTGGTACATTTATCATTAAAGAATAAATTATTAATGATTTAGTGAGTTTGTATTTTTTATATAATAAATGATGAAGATGATCTAAATCCCCAACAAACGGGCTCTTGCCATTCTTTATCCTTTTATAAAAAAGTCTTATCAAATCGATACCAGGTATCAAAAGTAGTAGTAAAATTTCCTCGACACTAATTAGATATATATATTTGTCATTTATAATCATGATTATGCAACCTATTGTGGTTGATATAATATAATTACCACTATCACCAAGAAATGTTTTATTTTTTAGATTTAATATTAAAAAAAATATTAAAAATAATATAAACATTAAATACAATTCAAATAATATAGGCAGTTTTAATATTAAATATAAAAACCAGCTAATGCCAATAATTGTTGCAAGACCATTAATTCCATCAGTAAAATTAAATGCATTTATTAAAACAATTAAACAAAAAGTAGGGAATATGAATTTAATAAATATATTATTAGGAAAATAAAATAAACCAAAATAATATGAAAAAATATTATTAATTAATAATTTATTATTAAAAATAAAAAATATAACTACTATTGAAATTAAAAAAATTCTAATTAAAGGTTTGAGGTTATATACATCATCAGCCAGTGCAATTAAAAACACACAGCTTATAAAGTATATATTAACAATAAATTCTTCTGAGTAGTTGTTTTCTTTGATAACTAAAAAATTTAAAATAAATCCAAAAAATAAAATTATTCCTCCTAACAAGGGTACATTATCATTGTCTAATAATTTTAATCTTTTACCAATATTAAAACTATATTTGTATGAGAAAAAGAATATTAATAAGGAAATTAAGTAAATTGATAATTTAATAAAATTTAGTTCCATTTTTTTATTATAATTGTTTTAAATAAAATAATTGGCAACATTAATATAGAAAAAATTAATCTAAAAATATTAATATTAAACTTATTTGAAATATGACCAGTAAATTTTTCATAATCATCTTTTTTTGCAGATAACTGATTTGTGTGTGTTCTAAAATAACCTATTCTTATAAAAAATGTATTTAATTTTGAAAATTTAGAAAATTTTTGCCATAATTTATAATCACCTGAAGACCCTTTTTTAATATCTAAACCTCCAGTTCTTAAATATAAAGATTTTTTGAAACTTACAGATTCTTGTTGTACATAACCCCAAAATTTTTTATGAGCTTTGCCGGCTGCAATAATTTTTCTTGGATAAATATATGGAATTATAAAAAATTTTATATTAAATTTTATATGACCACAAATACCATTTATCCATAATAATTTTGGATCACTTTTGAAAACTTTGACAACGTTTTCAGCTGCTTTTGGATGCAAGATATCATCAGAATTAATCCAGAGTATGATTTCACCTTTACATTTTCTAATACCTTTATCTACAGCATGAAAAATATTATTATCTTTTTTTGACTCAAAATAATTAATTTTATTTCTGTATTTTTTTATAATTTTTAATGATCTATCAGTAGATTTTCCATCTATTAAAACATATTCAACATTTTTATACGTTTGATTTATGACTGATCTAATAGTTTCTTCTAGGTATTTATCTCCATTGAAATTTGGTGTTATTATCGACACTAGAGGATTTTTTTTTATCATATAATTTTAAACTATATTTTTTATAAATAATTTAAATATATTTGATAAAGTAACTATTTTTTCTGGTCAATTCATAAAATCTGGCATATAGAAAAAGAATAGACATAAAATTGACAAGAATCGTTTTAATTATTGAAAAATGAATAAATATTTAATCGTTGGAGCTGGTGGTTTTATTGGCGGACACTTGATAAAAAAACTTCTCGATGAAAAAAATCATGTTCTAGGTGCAGATATAAAGCCTATAGATTTGTGGTTTCAAAATCATGATAAATCTGAAAATTATTCGCTAGACATGCAAGAATATGAAAACTGTATAAAAGTTACAAAAAAAGTTGATTATGTAATTAATTTAGCATGTAATATGGGTGGAATTGGTTTTATTGAAAATAACAAGGCAGAATGTATGCTCTCAGTTTTAATAAATACTAATTTACTAAGAGCTTGTAAGGAAAATAAAGTAAAAAGATATTTTTTTTCATCAAGTGCCTGTGCATATAACAAAGATCTTCAACAAGACCCTAATATAGACGGTCTGAGGGAAAAAGATGCTTATCCAGCAATGCCAGAAGATGGTTATGGATGGGAAAAATTATTTAGCGAAAGAATGTGTAGACATTTTACGGAAGATTTCGGTCTAGAAACTAGAGTAGCAAGATTTCACAATATTTATGGACCTGAGGGTACATTTGATGGAGGTAGAGAGAAAGCGCCAGCAGCAATGTGCAGAAAAGTTATTGAAGCAAAAATTAACAAAAAAGACTCAATAGATGTATGGGGTGATGGAACTCAAACAAGAAGTTTTTTATATATAGACGATTGTATTGAGGCTGTTTTAAAATTATTTCACTCTGATTATTCTCATCCAATAAACATAGGAAGTGACGAGAAAGTTACAATTAATGAATTGATATCAATTGTAGAAGAGTTGTCAGGAATAAATTTGAAAAAAAATTATCAATTAGATAAGCCACAAGGTGTTAAAGGTAGATCAAGTAATAATGACTTAATAAAAAAAGTTTTAAATTGGGAGCACAAAAATAGTTTAAAAGAAGGTATTAAAAAAACCTATAATTGGATTGATAATATTTATAAAAATAAAAAGAATGATGAGTATATTAGGTTTACAAAAAAAACTTTAAAATAATAAGTGAAAGATTTTTCAAAACTTTGGAATTTATTAGAAAAAAAAAATAAAATTTATTTTTTAATACTTGTTATTTTAATATTTATATTAGCTATATTTGAGGTACTGAGTATCGCAATAGTAATACCGTTTGTTACCTTATTATTAGACCCAGAGGCTTTAAATAATTTTAAATTTTTCAATATTTTAAAACCATTCATTAGTTCTGAAAATACTCGAAATTTAATACTTTATATGTCAGTTATTTTCTTTGTTTTATTTTTAATAAAAAACATATTTATAGCGATTGTTTATAGATTTCTATTCAATTACGTTTATGAATTTAGAAGAGGATTATCATTAAAAATTTTAAAAAAATATTTATATCAGGATTATTTGTTTTTTGTTAATACTTCTTATTCCAAAATGGCTTCAAATATATCTAATGAGGTAGGAAATTTATCTACTAATTACCTGAGACCTTTTTTAATTATTTTTAGTGATTTATTGATACTTTTATTCATAATTATTTTAGTCCTTGTGTCCGGCTATATTAAAGGTGCAATAATAGTCATCCCTTTTGTAATTTTATCAGCAGTTTTTTTAAAAATAATAGGAAAAAAAGTTAAGTTTTGGGGAAATGTTAGAGTTGCCAATGCTAGAAATTTAACAAATATAATTTATGAAATAATTTTAGGAATAAGAGAAATTTTCTTATTTGGAAAAATAAAAAAAATATTAAATCAATTTAATTTTCTGCAAAAACAATCATCAAGATTAGAGTCCAATTATCAATGGGTGCAAACTTTTCCTAAATTTGCTTTAGAATTGTTTGCAATTTTGATTTTTTTATTAACTTTAATTTATCTTACATTTCAAAATATAAATAACAAAGAGATAATAGTAATACTTACTTTTTACTTTGCAGTAGCATATAGAGTATTGCCATCTTTCAATAAAATATTAATCCATTATCAACAGCTTAAAATTGGAAAACCATCTTTAAATATTATTTTAAATGATTTAAATTTAAAAGATAAAATCCTCTACACAGATGATATTGACACTCCCAAAATTAGTTTTGAAAATAAGATTGAATTTAAAAATATAAATTTTGGATATGAAAATAGGGGTATACTTTTTCAAAATCAAAGTTTTTCAATTTTAAAAAATCAAGCAATTGGTATTTATGGTGAAAGTGGCTCAGGAAAAACAACTATACTAAATATAATAAGTTGCTTAATTAAACCAAACAATTTTAATTTAAATATTGACGGAAAATCAATTATATCTAGAGAAGATTTTAGAAATTATCAAAATTTAATTTCATTTGTATCCCAAGATAGTTTTTTTTTTCAAGATAGTATTAAAAATAATATTACACTTCATAAAGATAAAAATGAGATAGATAATATAAAATTATCTGAAGCGATAGATTTTTCAAGATTAAAAGATTTTCTTAGCGATCTCCCAGAAGGTATAGAAACAGTTATAGGAGTAAATTCAAAAGAAGTTTCATCTGGACAAAAACAAAGAATAGCATTAGCCAGACTGTACTATAATTTAAGAGAAATATTAATTTTTGATGAGGCAACAAATGCACTAGATGAAGAAAATGAAGTTGCAATTATTGAAAATATTTTAAACTTAAAAGACAAAAAAACTATTATTATAGTATCTCACAATAAAAATAATTTAAAAAATTGTGATAAAATTATAGAAGTTAAAAATAACAAACTTATTCAACATAAATAAAACTTAACTATGTTAGAAATATTTTTAACAATTATTTTTGGAGTAATTTTTATTTTATCATCTGGTTTATTTGCAATTAACTATATTTTTGTTAATGACAGAAACAATTTTCATTTTGCAGAAATAGGTTTGATAGGTATAGTTTTTTTAACTTTTTTGACTTTCTTAATACATCTTATTTTACCGTTAAATTCATTAGTAAATTTTTGTATTTTTATTTTTATATTTTTATTTGGTTTAAAAAATAATATTAAATTTTTATTTTTAAGCGTAAAAAAAGATTATTTAATATCTATTATTGCTTTTGCAATTGTATTTATAATGACCTTGAATTATAAACCTCATGAAGACTATGGCTTTTACCATTTACCTTATATAATTAATTTAGTTTCTGAAAAAATAATTTTTGGTTTATCTAATTTACAGCCACATTTCGGTTGGAATTCATCTTGGTTAAATTTTACTGCAGTATTTTACTTACCTATTTTAGAGCTAAAAGGTTTACATATTGCTAACCCGATATTATTCTTTTTGATATTAGTTTTGTTTTTAAATAAAATATTAGATAAAAATAAAAAACAAAATATTTCAAAATTTTTTCTTTTATTACTCGCTTTATATATAATTATAAAATTTTCTAGAATATCAGCACATGGGTTCGATTTTCCTGCAAATATCTTTTTGTTATTAACTTTTTATTATTTTGTTGAAGTATATGAAAGTGAAAATAAAACTAAAATAAATAAATATTTTTTTTTAATTTTAATTTTTTCAACTTTATCTCTAACAATTAAATTATCAACCTTCCTAGCACCACTTTTAGTTTTTTCATCATTTTTGATGATTGAGAATAAGAAAGTACAAATAAAATTTTTTTATAGGACAATTGTATTTTGTACTTTATTTTTTTCTTTTTGGTTTGTTCAACAGTTTATATATTCTGGATGTTTTGTGCCAATGTTTGAATTTACATGTGTAAAATCAGTTAGTTGGTATACACAAGATATAAGTAATTCAATAAAATCAGCTACTGGAGCAGTAAATAAATCTTTCAGAGATTATAGCGGAACATTATCTCAAGAAGAATACTTAGCAAATTTTAATTGGTTCAAAACATGGTTTAGTAGAAATAAAACTGAATTTTTAGAGCATTTATACGCATTTATAATTCCATTTATTGTTATTCTTATTTTTAATTTTAAAAAATTATTTAATTCAAATAAAAAATTCATATCTAAAAATAAAAAAGATTATACTTTTATTTTTACAGTAATATTTTTTATATCAGTTGGTTTATTTCTTTGGTTAATAAAATCTCCAGTAATAAGATTTGGAATTCCATATCTTTTTACTTTCGTTTTCTTTTCTATTTTATCTCTATATCACATATTTAAATTAGAAATTGTCTTTGAAAAAGGAATTATAATTGTAGTAATGTTAGCACTTACATTTAATTTTTCTAAAAATTTAATTAGAATTTTTGATCATGATTATAAAGGGACTTATTGGCCGGAAATTTTAGATGTTAGATATTCGACAAAAAAAGTTGGAAATTTTTATGTCAATAGTCCTGATCCAGAAATCAAATCGTCGCAAAACCAACTATGCTGGTCAATACCTTTTATATGCAACATAAATTCGAGTAGTGATATTAAAATTGAAAAAATAAATAATTACCTTTTTTTTAAACAATAAAAATTAAAATATCTGCTATTCCAAATCATTTAGATATTTGCTTTCAATCTTCATTTTAAAAAGCTTAATTTGAATTATTTTTTGAACAATTTTAGATAATACGCAAAATAAATAATTTTTATAAAATAACTTTGAAATTTTTATATCTTCAAAAAATTTTTGAAAAATATTTTTTATTTTTGTACTATCTCCACCATCCCTCATTATAGTAATAAATTTATCTAAATAATGGGCATTTATCCTTTCATCATTAAAGATTTTAAGAATGAAATAGTAATCTCCAGAAATAGGATAATCTTCATTATAAATTTCTTGGTCATTATTAAAAAAATCTTTACTTAAAAATATTGATGTATGTGGTGGCATCCATCCAAATTTAAGATTATTTTTTTTAAAAATTTTACTTTTCCATACCCTTTTTGCATAATTCAAATTATTTTTTTCAGTAAATAAAACATTTCCATATACACAATTTATATTATTTTTAAATTCATTAGATATTTCATTTAAGGTATTATCACTGAAAAAGACATCGTCAGAATGTAATAAACCAAAGTATTTGCCTGTTGAAGATTTGATACCCAAGTTAATGGAACCAAATTTTGTTTTTGAATGCTCATCTTTTATAATGATTATATTCTCATTTTTAATTTTTTTTAGATATTCCTCCGTTTCATCATCTGAGGGAGCAAATACAATTATTAGTTCTTTATTTTTGTAATTTTGCATCATGAAAGATTTAATTGAAGTTTTTAAAAAAGGCATACCATTTTTAACAACTGTGATTATTGAAATTTTATCGCTTTCCATATTTAATATAAAACAATACTTTTGATCCAAAG
>MDSV01006926.1_pt1 | contig 33307 bp, 32 predicted proteins | sample 810851 | NCBI WGS metagenome assembly MDSV01 (sample SAMN05326640, study PRJNA326480) | marine metagenome | isolation source: seawater | place: Atlantic Ocean: North East | collected 2012 | reverse complement strand
TCACTAGATTAATATTAATGACATTATTAATAAAAAATTAGTACATTGATATATAGTGAAAAAAATATTACTTATTCATAATAAATATAGAAATATCGGGGGAGAGGATATTGCTGTTCAAAATGAGATTAAATTTTTAAAGAAATACTATACCGTTAAAGTCTTATATTTTGATAATGTAATAAACCGATCAAGTTATATAAAGCAGATAATTTCTTTTTTTCTTAACTCAAACAAAGAGAGTATTAGATTGACTAAAGTTGCGATTGAAGATTTCCAACCAGACTTAGTTTATGTTCACAATACTTGGTTCAAAGCATCTGTTGGAATCTTTAAACTACTGAAGAAAAATAATCTTCAAACCTTTATTAAACTTCATAATTTTAGATATGACTGCACAAGATCATATTTTATTAAGAATCATTTATCCCAAAAAGAAACTTGTCCTGCCTGTGGATTACGATATCGAAAATTTAAAATATTTAATAAGTATTTTGAAAATTCATATCTTAAGTCTTTATTTGCAATCATATATGGGCGAGCTTATTTCAAAGTTTTAACGGATAATTACTTTAACTTATTTGTACTTACAAATTTTCATCGAGATTATTTATTCAGTCTTGGTATTAAAAAAGATAAAATATACGTACTTCCAAACAGCATCAAAATAACTGATAAGACCTTGGCTACATCAGGCGAAAGATTTATTCTTTATGCAGGAAGAATATCTTCAGAGAAAGGCGTAGAGGAGATAATAAAGTCATATCTTAAAATCGAGGATACTGGGTTGAAACTAAAAATTGTTGGTCAAGGCCCTACTCTTGAAAAATTAATAAATAAATATAAAAATCCAAACATCGAATTTTTAGGTGAATTACAAAATTCTAAAGTAATTAAAATTATGGAAAAAGCAATGATAGTCATTACTGCTACAAAACTTTTTGAAGGACAGCCAACTCTTCTATGTGAAGCATCGAGCTTAGGGATACCATCTATTTTTCCCGAAACAGGTGGAATAAAAGAATTTTTTCCAGATCAATACCAATTAAGTTTTAAACAATTCGATTATATTGACTTAGAGGAAAAATTAAATCTAACGAGCAATGTTGAGATGTTAAAAACAATTGGGAAAGAAAATAAAAAATATCTATTGAACTACTTAGATGAGAATAGACTATTAGAGATATTTCAAAAAGGAATTGATGGATAATACTAATAACCTCATATCTGTTGTTATGAGTACATATAACAATGAGACTACAATAGAAAAATCCCTATTAAGCATATTTAATCAAACTTATCAAAATTTCGAAATTCTGTTGATGGATGATGGCTCAACTGATAACACATATGAATTATGTCAAAAAATTTCTAAAAATTTTAATAGAATTAAAATTTATCAAAATAGTGAAAATATAGGTCTAACTAAATCTTTAAATTTTTTAATTAACCAGTCAGTTGGTAATTTAATTGCCAGATCAGATGCGGATGATCTAAATGAAAAAAATAGGCTTGAAGTCCAACTTGAATATTTACATAAAAATGATTTAGACGCTTGTTCTACCAGGGCTTATGAGATAGGCACTAAGAGAATAATTCCTGGTTTATCTTATTACATACCAGCAAAGTATTTAATCAATTATAAAAATCCATTTATACATGGAACATTATTAATTAAAAAGGAGGTACTTAAAGCAATAAATTTATATGATGAATCATTCATTTACTCACAAGATTATAAATTAATGTCTGACCTATTAAAACGAAAGTATAATATTTCAATTATAAAAGAACCTTTATATCACTTAAACACAAAAAATAATATATCTACTATACACAGCAAAGAACAAAAATATTATGCGGATTGCGTGAGGAATAATATTCTTCCGATAGAAAAAGTATGAAAATATATTTGAATAAACCAAACGAGGGGTGGATTGTAGATCGTTTTTGGGAAGAATGGTATGAAAACAATCAAGGTATATCTACTAAAGATTTTAATCAGGCAGACATAATTTGGATTATCTCTCCATGGACATGGAAAAAAATAAAAAAGAAATCATTAAGACAGAAAATTGTAGTTTGTACTATTCATCACATAGATTTCAAGAAATTTAAAGGTTCGGAAAAAAGAAATTTTTTTAAAAGAGATAAATATATTGACTCATATCACGCAATATCAAACAATACAAAAAAACAGCTAGAGAAATTAACAGAAAAACCAGTTACAACAATTCCATTTTGGATAAATGATAAATTATTTTTTGAAATCAATAAAAAAAACTTATTAAGAGAAAAATATGAAGTATCTGAAAATGAATTTTTAATTGGCTCTTTTCAAAGAGATACCGAGGGAGTAGATTTAATTTCACCTAAACTTTCGAAAGGACCTGATCAATTTATTAAAATGGTAAAAAAATACTCCAAGACAAATGAGAACTTAGCAGTTGTCTTAACTGGTAAAAGAAGACAATATATAATAAATGAGCTTAAAAAATTAAAAATTAAATATTATTACTTTGAGATGATAACTTTTGAAGAATTAAACGAACTTTATAATATATTAGATCTCTATATAGTTGCCTCACGAGTAGAAGGTGGGCCCCAGTCAATATTTGAATGTGCTATTACAAAAACTCCAATAATTTCCACTGATGTTGGAATAGCAAAAGAAATCTTAGCAAAAGAATCAATTTTTGATTTTAATCAAAGTTTTGATCCAAAACCTAATACTGTCGTTGCTTACAATAACATAAAAAAATTTACAATCCCAAACTGGTTCAAAGGTTTTCATAATATGTTTGAAAGTTTAATGTGAAAATTAGTATTGGTACGAATATTAAAGATGGCCCATGGGGTGGTGGGAATTTATTCGCAATAAATCTCACTAACTACTTAAGAGAAAATGGTCATGAAGTTATTTATAATTTAAATGAATCCAATATTGATATTATTTTAATGACTGAACCAAGGAAAACTTCAGAATCTTCAGCATTTACAAATTATGATATCCAAAAGTATCTTACTTATGAAAACAATAATGCATTGGTTGTACATCGCATAAATGAATGTGATGAAAGAAAGATGACAAATTATGTAAATCAATATCTCTTAAATGCAAATAAAGTTGCTGATGCAACAATTTATGTAAGTACTTGGATAATGAATATCTTTCATGAATTAGGGATTGATAAGAAAGATAATTTTGTTGTTTTGGGTGGAGCAAATAAACAAATATTTAACAATATTGGATATAAACCAAGAAAAGAAAACGAAAAATTAAAGATTGTTACTCATCACTGGGGAGCAAATAGGAATAAAGGATTTCATATATACGAATTATTAGATAATCTATTAGATGAAAAAAAATGGAGTGAAAAAATAGAGTTTAAATATATTGGAAATCTTCCAAAGCATTTTACTTTTAGAAATGTAGAACACATTGAACCTCTATCAGGAGATTCACTAGCGAGCGAAATAAAAAAATCACATATTTATCTGACTGCATCTATCAACGAACCATCTGGGAATCACCACATTGAAGGAGCACAATGTGGATTACCTCTCTTATATATTGAGAGTGGGGGCATTCCTGAATATTGCTTTGGGTACGGAATAGGATTCAATAATGAAAATTTTATAGAAAAACTATCTCTTATGATTGATAATTATGAAAACGAATTAGAAAAAATAAAAAAATACCCCAGAAATTCTGAAATAATGTCTGAAGAGTTTTTAAATATATTTCAAAATTTAATTCAAAACAAGGATGTTATAATTAAAAATCGTAATAATAATTTTAATTACAGTAAATCAGATGCGTTTATATATAGAATGTCAACAAAAATGCGTAAGCTAATAAATAAGTAGATAATGAATTCAAAAAATAAAATACTCAAAAATTTAGCTTTGGTATTTTCTTATGGCCTACTTTTAACTGTTGGTCTTAACATGGTCTTTGCTAGGTCCTTTGTTGGGATTTCACTTTTGGGAATAAGAATTGGTGAATTGGAAGTAGCAGGAGCTTTATTTGTAAGCTTAATTTTTTTAGTTTCATCACGTTTTTTTCCATTTTCATTAGATAAAGATTTCAATAAGTATTTCAAAATGATAATTGTTAGCTTTTTTATTGTTGTTTTCATAACAAAAACAGACCTAACAAGTACTTACGCATATAAATCAAGCTCGTACATTTGGACTGTATCATTTATCTTTTTTGGAGTTTTTATTCATAAATATTTGAATAATCTTTTAATTTATTTTGTTCCAATTTTTTTTATTACACCTTTGGTAATTTACATAATGGCCTCAGGTAATTATCCAAATTTTATCATGCAGTTTTTTATAGATTATTCAGATAAGTTTCAATTTTTAAAAGCATCAGATATATTAATTGCATTAATCTCATCTTATTATTTTGTAAAAATCACAAAAATAGGACAAAAATATGAAGTAATATATCTATTTTGTTTCTGCTCAATTTTTCTACCTGTTCTTATGAAGCTAAGTAGAGGTTCTTTTGTAGGGATTGTAATTTTTATGTTTTTGGAAGCGTATTACCAAAAAGAATATTTAATTAAAGAAAAGAAAAAAACCTTAATATATTTTGTTGCATCATTAATTCTTTTCTCTCTTTCTACATATAGAATGACTGGGGTAGAAATTAGACCAGAAACAATCTCAACACAAACAGTTGTAGAAAATGTTGAGGAGATCACTAGATACAAAGATACTACAAAAGCTTTTTTTTCATTTTATATAAATGAATATGGGTATCTTGACTCATGGGATGCTACTACTTCTTGGAGGTTAGATATTTGGCAAGATGTTTTAACTGATATGTATAAGGAGAACAAACTATTTACAGGTTATGGTTATATTGAAATTTTACCCCAAATGCTCGATCCAACTGCACCTGGAAGACTTGGAAGAGATGGACTAAATGAGCATGTTCACAATTATTTTGTGACCATCATTTCAAGAGGAGGATTGATACAATTTATTCTATTTTTACTATTACACGTTTCGTTATTTAATATTTGGCGAAGAAATAACCGTAATTTAAACATTTTATCTTTTATTGCGCCTCTTTTATTTGTTTCGTTACTTGATATCTCTATGGATGGTGTTCAATTTCCGTTAATTTACTTTACGAGTCTTGGATTTATATTAAGTTATAGAAACTAATGAATATTTGCTCAACTATTGTGATGTTAACAACTAATATAATGTTATGAAAAAAGCCTTAATTACAGGTATAACTGGTCAAGATGGATATTATCTCTCAAAATTCTTAATTGAAAAAGGTTATGAAATACACGGTACTATCAGACGATCATCTTCTATTAATACATCAAGAATTGACGGGTTGATTTCAAAATATCAAAACGAAGGAAAGCTCAATCTTTACTATTCCGATTTAATAGACTCCTCATCTCTCTATTCATTAATCAATAAAATTGAGCCGGAAGAGATTTATAATCTAGCTGCACAATCACATGTATCAGTATCATTTAAAAACCCAATTTATAGCACACAAACTGCAACTGTAGGAACTCTTTCATTACTTGAAGCCATAAGAAATGTTGATAAGAATATTAAGTTTTACCAAGCATCATCATCAGAAATGTATGGAGGAACAAAAAAAGAACTTTTAAATGAAACATCTTTGTTTGATCCTAAAAGCCCTTATGCCGCTGCAAAAGTATTTAGTCACAATTTATCAAAAATTTACAGAGAATCCTACGATATGTTTTGTGTAAATGGAATACTTTTTAATCATGAATCACCATTTCGTGGTGAGACATTTGTCACAAGGAAAATTACTAGAGCTGTAGGAAGAATTCATAAAGGTCTTCAATCTAAACTTACACTTGGAAACTTAGAAGCTTCGCGTGACTGGGGTTTTGCAGGTGATTATGTTGAAGGAATGTGGATGATGCTTCAGCACGATATGCCAGATGACTGGGTGCTCGCCACAGGTAATTCAATAACAGTTCGGGAGTTCTTAGAATTAGCTTTCCAATATTATGACTTGGATTACAAAAACTACGTGGAAACTTCTGAAAAATATATGAGACCTAACGAAGTTGAATTTTTATTAGGTGATGCATCTAAGGCAAAAAGTGAACTCGGATGGGAGCCAAAAACAGATATAAACGAGTTGGTAAAACTAATGGTTGAGGAAGACACTCTTTTAGCAGAAAGAGAAAAAGTTTTAATAGAGAATAAATTAATCCAACCTACTTGGGAGCATCCAATAATTTAAGAGTTAAACTCTTATTGTTGAATAGTTTTCATTAAACCAACTGTAGGTATTCATTAAGCCCTGGTCTAAACTAATTTTAGACTCCCAACCAAGGGAATTAATTTTGCTACTATCAAGAAGTTTCTTAGGATTACCGTCAGGCCTGCTTTTATCAAATAGTATTTCCCCTTTGAATCCTGTTATTTTTTTTATTTTTTCTGATAAGTCTCTAATTGAAATTTCATAACCACTTCCAACATTTAATAAATCAATGTCTAAATTTTTATCAAGTAAAAATTCAATAGAATATGCTAAATCTTCAACATGAAGGAACTCTCTTAATGGATTGCCACTTCCCCAAACTTCAAATAATTTATCATTTGAAAGTTTTGCATTATGCATCCTATAAAACAACCCAGGTATAACATGACTGTTTTCTTTTGAAAAGTAATCATTTGGTCCGTATAAATTAGTTGGCATTAAGTTTAAGATACTGTGGCCATATTGTGATGAGATACTCCTTCCAATTTCAATTGCTGTAATTTTGGCTAAAGCATACGGTGAATTTGTTGGTTCAAGAGTTCCTGTCATAAATGAATCTTCGCTTATTGGATTTTCTGCATTGAGTGGATAAATACAACTACTCCCTAAGTTTATAATCTTTAAGTTTGGATAAGGTATAGATGACTCCAATATGTTCATGTTTATTTTTAAATTCTCCATTATAAATTCTGTGCGCTGAGTGTTGTTAGCAATAATACCTCCAACCCTTGCAGCAGCATTAATTATTATGTCTGGTTCCAATGTTTGAATTTTGTTTTTAGTTGCTTCAAAATCAAACAGGTTTGTATCTTTACGATTCGATCCTGTTACTTTATCAACTTTATTAGATTTGTTTAAAACTTTCAAAAGTGTTGATCCAACCATCCCATTTGAACCAAAAACAAGAACATTTAATTTTTTTTTCATATTTATAGTCAATTTCTATTGTATTCAATTATTATAATTAGATTACATGAAGCACAGTCTTCCTTATATATTAAACTTACCTCCGTTTACATACCGGGGAATTGATTTCAACTCTAAATCATTTCTATATAAAATATTTTTTATTATAAGAGGAAAAATATTAGGTTTTATTATTAATAACTTTATAAACAAAACTTTTTGTTTTCTAATTAATTTGTTTTATCCAAAAAAATCCAAAATTTACTTTGAAGATCATTTTTACAAGAAAGATATTGAGAACTTTAATACAGTTATATATCCAAACAAAAGAATTTTAAGAATTATTCATCACGAAGATTTATTTAAAAGAATATATGAAACTTATTGTTTACACCATTTAAATTTTGAAGAAACGGATATTGTTGTTGATTGTGGTGCAAATGTTGGAGAGTTATACCTGGCATTTTTATTTTTAGATAAAAACATTAACTATATAGGAATAGAACCAGATTTAAATACTTATGAATGTCTCATAAAAAATGCTAAAAGTGAAAATAACAAGTTTTTCCAAATTGCATTATCTGATAACAAGGGCAACAAAGAGTTTTATCTAGATAATTATGGTGGTAATAGCTCTTTAGTAAAATTTGATGATGTAAATTCAGAAACTGTCCCCACAGATACTATTGATAATTTAAAATTATCTAAAAAAATTAAATTATTAAAAATTGATGCAGAGGGCCATGAGCTAGAAGTAATTAAAGGGGCGGTGACCACAATAAAAAATGTTGAGTTTATTTCTATAGATTATGGATTTGAAAAAGGCTTAGACCAATCTTCAACTATTGTAGAAGTTAATAATTTTCTTATAGAAAATGACTTTGAACTTCACAAATTTAGCGAATTTAGATTAGTTGGCCTCTATAAAAACAAGTTAATTTAAATAATGCAAAATAATTGGCTAAATAGTATTGAAGACCAATTATCAAGTTATTTATACTCTCTTCAGAATGCAGATGATAAATATCATTTTTTACCAGTTAAGAACGGATTAACTCTTGCAGGAAAGTCTTTGAGACTAGGTTTTTCATGCTATGCTTTAAAACTACATTATATTTTGAATCTTTTTTCAAAAAGTGATTTAAGCTATGATGGTTGGTCGAGATATATAAATTCTTATCAAAAAAATTTAAATTCCTTTCCCGATAACTCTTTTATAGATGAAGCTTATTTAGAACACTACAAAAAATTTAGATTAACTTCTTCTTTAAAAAATGTTGTTAAATCCTCATTAAATCTTTCTAATCGTTTTCATTTTGAAAGTAAAAAAGAATACCTTGATAAGTCTATAAGAGCAGAAACTAAACAAGCAATTTCCTCTCTATCGCAGATTGGTTTAAAAAATAAATTAATTTATAAGGATTTTCCTCAGACAAATAATGAAGTAAATTATTTTTTAAATTCCTATGATTGGTCGAAACCATGGGATGCAGGAGCCCAATTTTCTGGAATATGTGTATTTACTGCTACGCAGTTAGAAGAGTCAAATCAGAATAGTATTCATATCGAGAATTTTATTTCAAAATTAGCAAATCAAGAATATGGAATTTACTTCAAAAATGAATTTCCAAAAACAAACGAAGCAATTAATGGTGCAATGAAGGTTATTTCTGGGCTCGATTGGTTGGAAATTCCTATTCATTATCCTGAAAAATTGATTGATTTTTGTCTTTTAAATACTCCAAGTTCTACGGGATGTGACTTAGTAGATTATGTGTATGTATTGTATAAGTGCTCAAGACAAACAAACTACAGAAAAAAAGAAATAGTAATATATTGTGAAGAGCTCTTGGATTTAGTAGAAAAACATTTTTATAACGAAGGTGGTTTCTCATACTATTTTAATAAAAGTCAAACTCATTATTATGGTGTAAAAATATCTGAAGGTTATGACGAGCCTGATATACATGGAACATTATTACTTGTTTGGGCCATGTCAATGATTTTTAAATTAGTAGAAAGCAATAAATTTGAATGGAAAATAATCAAACCATAAAATTTAAATCAAAATATTTCTCTTTATATCCTTTTAGATAATCATATAGATTTCTTTTAGTTTCATCTTTAAGGCCAAAAGCGTCATATCCAAATTGATTTTTATTTAGGCTAGCTAGTCTTTTTTCGATATATTTAGGATGCGAGCCTATAGAAGTTCTAATTACATGTTTCTTGTATTTAACTCTTATCATTTCAAACCAAGCATTAAAAGCTTCTTCAGGTGATCCACCTCCTCTGTCACCATAATTATTGAATTGTCTAAACCATGCGCGAGCAAACCTAGCTCTATCTTGAGCAATAATTTCTTTTGTTCTAAAAAGTGAGTCGTATTGCCAAACAGGTATTCTTGCTACAGGCACTGAATCAGGCAATATCCTATTACCGTTAATAGTCGGTAGACACATATCTCCACCACCATTTTGAATAATTTGTGGAAAATATTTTTTGTTCAAAGCGGTGCAAATAATTGTTTTAACATGATACCTATCAGGAGTAAAAAATTGATACTGAGGAAATGCAATAGCAGGTGAGTCTGTGTTTTTTTCAAGCACCTTCCTTATTTTTACAATATCATTTTCATGAAAAAAATAATCCAGGTCCATCCTTATAACCCAATCACCAGATGATTTTTCAAATCCCTCTTGATAGGTCTGACCAATTAAATCAAATTTAAACTCTTCTGGCCAACTATCACCAACAACAATTACTTCATCGGCAATATCTTCATAGCATGAAATTGCTTCTTGCCATGCATCGTTTCTTTCTTCAGGATTTGTCATGCTTGTAAAAATAGATAACTTCATAGTCAAAAAAATATTGGCTCTCTATATTTTTTGTGATTTAGATAGTATCTTGTCCTATCTTTAAATTTATGACCGTAATGCCTTACACTAAGAAAAGGATATTGAAATTGTGTAGTTGAGCTTTCATCAAAATAAGTTTCATTTTGAATTGAAACCGTTCCAATTTTTTTGCTTATCAAACTCATGATGCTTTGGTCATGACGATTTTCAATAAACTCTTCAATTTGAATTTCTTTAGTATTTGAGTCAGTGATCAACTCAATGTTTTCATAAATAGTTGCTTTAAATTGATTCATAAATTCAAGTGTATGGTCATTTTTTTTAAAGATTAGATGTCCACCCATGTATTGAGATGTATCAGCAATTTTACTAGATGTTTTTACGCCAAAATAATTAAAGATTTCTTTTTTAGTATAGTATTTTTCTTTATGTTGTTTCAACCCCTCCATTCTGAATGTACCGTAATTTGACCTATTAAGCATTTCTATATATTCTTGGAACCTTTGAGTCCCATGATAATTAAATGATGATCCTGCATCAGAATATATTACAAAATCATTATCATTTATTTTTGAAAGTTCTTTTTCAATTATATGATGCTTCCAAAGCCAAAACCCTCCACCTCTAGGTTGAGATAAAATATGATTGAATCTATCTCTGAAGCTAGGTTCTAAATCAATAGGACTATATATTTTTGTTTTATTAAATAGGCCAGATTTTTTTGCCATTTTTATTATATGCTTTGATGATATATCATATTTTTTTCCAGATGAATATGTACAAAAGTGCAATTTGTTTTTAATCATTATATAAATTATACAAAGGCACTATTTATTAAATAAGATTAGATTAAATATTGATATTATTAACTTATGTTAAATTTCTTATATTGTTTAGATGAAAACTACAATAAACAATGTCTTAATTCCATTTACTCCATATTAAATTACTCTGATATTGAATGTTCATTTTATATAATTCATAAAGAGCCAAATAGTTTAGAGCCTTTAAATAAGAAAATTTTAAATCATAATAACTTAAAAAACTTTGTTGTTAAAGAATTCAACGACAGTGTACTTGATTTTGTTAACTTAGAAAAAGTACATGTTACGGAGCCTTCTTATTACAGATTATTTATGTCAAATTATGTTCCAAAAAATATTGAAAAAATAATTTACATTGATCCAGACGTTGTTTGTTTGAAAAATTTTAATGATGAAATATTAAAAAACTTAAAAATTATGGAAGACCAAAATCTTAATTTAGCAGCTGTAACTGAAGACCCTCATGAAGTTGATAAAGATAACGCAGCTAGGCTTAACTTAAAGAGTAAAAAATATTTTAATGCAGGAGTTTTAATCATTAATCTATCTAACTGGAGAGAATTAAATATTGTCAAAGAGTTTGAAAATTTATTAAAAATAAACAGCAACCGTTTAGAGCTACATGATCAAGATATATTAAATATTTTTTATGATGGAAACTATTTGGAACTTGATAAAGGTATGAATTTTACAGTGCCTGGTGGTGGTGAGAAGTACCTAAAAAAAATTAAAGAGTATAAATTTGAAAATATTAAATTGATTCATTACTCAGGGAATAAAAAACCATGGCAAATTAAAGGAATTTTACATGAAGCAGGAGAACATTATAGAGAAGCTTATGAAAGCCTTTATCAAAAAAAATATCATTTATCAGATTCTTCAAAGAAAAAGAGTTTTAAATTATTCACAAAGATGATCATTGATAAAAGATTAAAGGAATTAAAGTACCCGTATTATTTTATTTTTTATTTTTTCCGATACCTTTTGAAAACAAAATAATATGCTATTCATAAACACAATCGATAAAGAACAAGTTTTAAATAGTTATAATTTTGCAAGACAAGCAGATGTTGTTTATTCAGAAATCATAAGTAGGAAAAACTTTGAACATATAAATAAAGACAATCTTCAGATACTATTTGAAGACAAAGATAAAATTTTCTATTTTAAAAAAAATTTTGAGATTGCAAACAATCAAATTATTTTTACTAATAACTATTTGTTAGAAAGCTTATTTGAATTATTAAATAAAAATTCAAATTTAAAAAATTTAAGATTAATAACTCATCAAACAGATTTTTCTATAACAAAAAAAATATTCAACACTAGACCAAATTCAATTTCAAAATGGTATTCAATAAATGTTGATTATCACCATCCTGATCTGATATCTATTCCAATAGGGCTTTCAAATGAATATTCACCTAAAAATGTTTTCAAACATAATTACAAAGCTTTAAATTTTATTAATTTGAATAAAAAAAATAAAATGCTTTATGTAAATTTTCAAAAAAATACTCAGTTTATTCATAGGTCTCTTTTAGAAAAAAAATTAAAAAAATTAGATTTTGTTAATTTTGATGAACCTAATTTAAATTCAGTAGAATATCTTGATAAAGTTAATTTACATAAGTATATTTTATGCCCAAAAGGTAATGGTCTTGACACTCATAGAATATGGGAATCATTGTATGCTGGCTCAGTTCCAGTCTTAGAAAAACTGCTAACCAACGAAATGTGTTCAGACTTACCAGTATTAAGGGTTGATAATATTAAAAAAATAAATAAAAATATTTTGAATTTAATTGAATTTAAACATATGGATAAAGATTTTTACCACGATAAGCTGACTACATCATATTGGATAAAAAAAATGCGAGAAAGTGACAAAGTGAAATCAGAAGATTATTTGAAAAGATATCTTCTTAAACATTCGCATAACCAAGTTGAAAAAATTATTTCTAATTATAAAAAAAAGTTAATATACGAAAATCGGATTAAAAAATTTTATACATTTTCAAGAAAGTTATTTCAGAAAATTTTAGACATAATTTATAGTTAAAATAAAAATAATGAGTCAATTCTGGGAAGAAAATTTAACTGAAGGTTATTACGATATTATCACAATTAATGGTATCAAAAAAAATCGGGGATTAAGAGCAACGTGGCATAACTTTACTAATTTAAAAGTTAAAGATAATATTAGTAGCTCAGGTTTGCATCTTGATTATGCTTGTGGACCAGGAACACTTATAGGAAATTATCTTGATATTGAATCAATTGGTATTGATATATCAAGAAAACAAATTGAATTTGCATCAAAAAAATATAAAGACAAAGGATTATTTGTTGAAATTGATAAGTTCAAATTTCAAAACTATGAAAAGCAATTCAAGACAGTAACAATACTTGGGCTTCTAGAGTTTCTAAACGAGGAAGATATCACCCTATTGCTTAATAATATTTATAATTTACTAGACGATGGAGGGGAGTTAATTCTTACAACACCCAACTTTAAATTTGGAATGAATTTTTTAGTTAATGTCCAAAATATATTTGGGAAATATTCATATAAGGAAACTCATATAAGCAAATTTACTAAAGTAAAACTCTCAAAATTATTGGAAAATACTAAATTTGCTAGTTACGAAATAAATAAATATATGAACCTTAGTGTTTTTATTGGTTTCATCAATCTAAAACTTGCTACAAAAGTTCAATTCATACTTGATAAATATTTTGGTAGTTATTTTGGATTTATGTTGATAGCTAAATTAAGAAAATAAAATTAATATATTTAATTACTATAAGATATTATTAATAAATGAATAATGAAAATAATAGCTTCTCAATAATACTCCCAACATTGAATGAATCTAAAAATTTAGAAATTTTAATTCCCCAAATTTATGATGCAATTATAAAATCAAGTTTTGAACTAGAGTTTGAAGTTATTGTTGTGGATGATAGCTCTGAGGACAACACAGTTGAATTAATTAATGAGCTTAGCAAAGTGTATAAAAATTTAGATATATTATCTAGAGTTGACGAACGATCTTTGAGTAATTCAATTTATGAGGGTATATTACAATCCTCAAATGATTATATTATTTGGTTAGATGCTGATGGCTCTATGCCCGCGGAAACCGTTTTAGAATTGATGAGTATTCAAATAAAAAATAAAGACAAAGTTATTATTGGTTCAAGATTTGTCGAAGGAGGAGGGTATAAAGGAATATCAACAGATTCAAACTCAAATTTATTATCAGCTATTTTTCATGTTTCCAAATCTAAAGATTCTGTTTTAGGTCTTGTGCTTTCATTGTTATTTAATAAATTACTTATTTTTTTATTACCTACTGGAGTTAAAGATATTACAAGTGGTTTTATATCTGTAAAAAAAAGCTATATAGACCAAAAAGTTTTTAGTGAAAAAGTTTACGGAGAGTATTTTATTTATTTGGTCACCGACTTAATTAAAAAAAATATTTCAATTAAAGAAATTGGATATATTTGTGAAACACGTGTTTTTGGAGAATCTAAAACAGCACCCAATATTTTTAAACTAATTAAAAGAGGATTACCATATATTAAAGCAAGTTATAATTGCAGGAAAGACATATATGGAAATATTAGACAAAAAAGGTAAGCTATTAGCTAAATTTATTAGACATAAAAAACATTCTGTTGATAAAAATTTTTTTACTGAAAATAAAGAAGAACTACAAGTAGCAAGCTTTAATTTAAAAAAAGATGAAACAATTATTAGACATTATCACCCAAAGCAAGATAGAGTTATCAAAACTACTTCCGAGGTAATTATCATTAAAACAGGGGTGCTTCAAATCGATATATACGACGATTCTCATGAATTTATTGATAATTTTATTTTAGAGGATGGCGATATTGCTATTTTAATTAGTGGTGGCCATGGTTTAAAGGTTATTAATGATTGTGAGTTTATAGAGGTAAAACAAGGTCCATACAATGAGTCAACAGACAAAATCAGATTCTAACTTCATACCAGTCTTCGAACCTTTTATAGATTTTGAAGATAAATGGAATGTTTTCAAAGCAATTTCAAAAAAAAATATTTCTGGTAGCGCAAATATTGTAAGTTTATTCGAAACTGAGTTTGCGGAGTTACATAAAAGAGAATTTGGTGTCGCAGTATCAAATGGAAGTGTTGCGTTAGATTTAGCTTTTGCATGTCTTGAGCTTAAAAAGGGAGATGAGGTAATAATTCCGTCACATACAATAATTTCATGTTTGGCTAGTGTTGTAAGAAATAATGGAACACCGGTTTTTTGTGATGTAGATAATAAAAGCTGGAATATGTCCCTAGAAGAAGTGAAGAAAGTTGTTACTAACAAAACTAAAGCAATACTGATGGTACATACTTTTGGTCTCGCTTGTGAGGCTGTTGAAATTGAAAACTATTGCAAAGAAAAAGACATAATCTTAATTGAAGATGCAGCTGAAGCACATGGTCAACAGGTTAACAACAGAAAGTGTGGATCATTTGGATTGATGTCAACTTTTAGTTTTTATGCAAATAAACATGTAACAACCGGAGAGGGGGGCATGCTTCTAACAAATTCTGAAACTGTTTTTCAAAAGATTTCCCAAATGAAAAATTTGGATTTTACAAAAAAAAGATTTCAACATGAAAATCTATATTGGAATTATCGGCTTGGTGGTTTACAAGCTGCATTAGGCTTATCTCAAATTAAAAAACTTGATAAAACTATTAAAAAAAAGATGAATCAAGGAAAAATTTATCATGAATTACTAAATAAATATACCAATTTAATTGAGCTTCAACCTCTTCAATATAAAGGGATAAAAAATCATTATTGGGTTTTTGGTGTGTTACTTAAACAACCTGGCATCAGAGATCATGTTATGGAGAAATTACTTTCTCAGGGGATAGAAACGAGACCTTTCTTCTTTCCACTACATTTACAGAATGCATTACCGCCTAAATTTAGAGATGGAAATAAAGAGTTAAGTGTATCAGAATTTCTTGGCAATAATGGATTGTACATTCCTATGGGAACCCATATTAATAAAAGCACCCAAGATTTTATCGTAAATAAATTAATAGAAATTATTAATTAGAATCGTATTCTATATATTCTTTTTCTTCAATTACTCCAGAATTATAAAATTTATTTATTTCATTTTTTATTTTAAAACGTTCATCATTTGTAAAGTAAACATCTCTAGCTAATTTAATAAAAGTGTTGTCAAAATTATTATTTTTTTCACAAATTCTTATCTCATCTTCAATTGTCCAAAGTTTGTTATTTGTTTCCAATAATTCCATGTAAAAAAGGTCAAATTTCTCTGCATTTTGTTCCTTTATTTTTTTTGAAATTTTTTTAAGTTTAGAAAGTTCATTATTTATATTCTTTAGTTTGTTTGGATCAGTAATTTTTGTTGATTTAATTTCCAAAATTGATAGTTTATCAAGCAATTCTCCAAAAGAAACTTCAATCTCAACTTTCATAATTTATGACTTTCCAATTTTTTTTAAGTCTCAATTTAGACCCTCTAACATTATGATAGTAAAGATCAGCATCTGTTTCTATACGATCAATAAAGTGAATAAAGCTACTATTGATACAATGAATTTCATTAACTTTTTTCGCAATATCTCTGTATAGAAATATATTATTAAAAATATCGGAATCTTTTGTTACAAAAATTCCATTATTTGTATCAAGATTTAATGAATATATTTTATCTGAGGCCTCATTGTGAATAAGTTTTATTTTCTTTTGTGGTTTAATTTTATAAACATCAATCAAATGTCTAGTAAGCATATTTTCAGAGTCACTATATGTTGGTTGCTCAAAAAATTTGTATGAATATTTATAGGGTAATTTTAGCTGCTTATAAAAAGCTTTATAAAATGGGGGATTTAAAAATCTGTTTGAATAAGCATCCCAGCCTATTTTTAGAATATTTAAATCATTTTCTGAGGCAAAAGTTTCTACAAAATTACTTAGATCGTTTATCCCACTAGGTATATCACTTATAATTTTTACATTTAAATTTTCTGAATATAGATATTCAGCTTGATTTTCAAATTTTTTATCTACAGCTAGATAAAGGGTGTCAGCAAGAGTAGATATGTAATTTACCATACCATTACAAATAACTATATCTCCAAGGCCGATATGGTGATATACAATTAAACTTGTATTTTTTGTAGATGTGAGATCATAAAGGTACATTCAAAACAATTATAAAATATAATTTAATTTACTATTAAGATTGTTAATAATGGGGAAAAATCCAAGCGTATCTGTAGTAATTCCATCATACAACCGATTTGAATACTTAATTAAAGCGTTAGATAGCGTTAAGCAACAAACATTTAGAAATTTTGAAATAATTATTGTTAATGATGGTTCAGATGATTCTAGATATTACTCCCATTCTTTTGATAAAAATATAAAAATAATTAATTTAGAAGAAAACCAGAAAGCTATTCATGGTTTTGGACCTGGCTCGATAAGAAACTTTGGAATAGATATGGCTGAAGGAGAATACGTATCTTTCTTAGATGATGACGATTATTGGCTACCTTTTAAATTAGAAAAACAGATAGCGAGACTTAAAGATTCAAACTCAAAAATGTCAAACAGCGATGCACTTATTGGTAAAGGGCCTTATGTATTAGATCAATCATATGAGTCTTTTTTGTACGGATATTATTATAAAAAAAATAAAGAATTAATGTTTGGAAAATCTTTTAAATATTACTTTAGTAAATTTAGATATCCTGATAAGTGGGATTTTAAAACAATTAGAAGGTCAAATCCTATAATTACGTCTTCAGTAATAATAGAAACTGAATTGTTAAAATATCTAGGAGGATTTCGCAACTTACCTTATGCTGCAGACTTAGATTGCTGGAAAGCCACACTTCAATTCACAACTTCTGAGTTCATACAGGAACCATTAATATATTATGACAACTCTCATGCAGACGGTAGAAATTATATAAAATAATTTATAATCCTATTATTTTTGCTAATTTTTTTTCAAAGTAGTTTTTTGTATAACTTTTGTAAATAGTTTGAAGAGAATTATTACCAACGATTGATAAAAGTTTTTCATCACTATATAACTCATTAATTTTATTTTTCCAACTTTCAAGAGTATTTTCAAAATTAAAAAAAATATTTTCAGAATCTTTAAAATTTTCTTTATCCCAGAACCCTTTAGTTGAAGATATTAATACGGGAGTTTTTAATGCCATAGCTTGTAAGGTAACACTTTGGCCAGAAGGCTGATAACTCTCAACAAGGGGAATAATTACTAACTTTGATTTACAATAAATCTCACGAAGTTCAGAATCAGATATTTTTTGATTTCCCCAGCTTCCTTTAATAAAAGTAACATTGTCTCCCGTAAAGTCAGATATTTTTAAATGTTTTGAAACAACTGTAAATTTGATATCTTTAAAATAATTTGCAAGCTCAATTACTTTATCAAATTCACGATTACTGTCATTTCCAACAAATAATATCCCATCCCTCTTGGGGTTAAATTTATTTACCCAAAATGATTCATCAACATAGAATGGAATAAAGTTAATTTTTTCGTCAGATTGATAAAATTGTTTTGCTATTTTGGATTCACCTTCCCCCAAAAAGATAAAATTTGATACTAAACGATATGCACTTCTAAAAATTAATATTTTAATATAATTCTTAGAATTCAAATCTTCAGGCTTAAACATATTCATTGCAAAAACAGTGAGATTTAATTCTCTTCTAAATAATTTTCTAATATATAGCAGGGGTAAAAGGGAAAATAACAATCTGTCATTTGTTAAAACAAGGTAATCTAATTTCATAATAAGACTTAAATTTTTCAAACTAGTCATATGAAATAAGTGAATTGGTAATTTTGTCACTTTAATAATAAGTCTCTCAATTAATTTAAGTATTTTAAATTTAACAACACCATATTCAATTATTTCAACAGAGCCATATTTCTCTAGATAGTAGTGATATCCGTAAAACATCTCTTCTGGATAATCTTCATTTTGAAGTCTCTCTTGTCGACCATAAATATATCCGAATGCAATTTTCATGATAAAAATAATTTAATTTGCATAAACCAATATTATCTAATTAAAAAATTTTATTGTAATAATTAAAAACTACTAAAAATTTTTAATAAATTTTCTTCAAATTTTTCATATGTTAGTTCTGCTTTAACAAAATCTTCTGGAGAGTATTTATCTAAATCATTTAAAAAAATATCAAAATTTTCTTCAAATTCATGTTCATGATTAATTATTTTTCCACAGCTTTCATCCCACATAGAAACAGAACTACCAGTGAGATGATATCCGCCATATTCATTAATTTTCATATTCCAAACAAATAAAGGTAGATTTCTAGCCATCATATCTTGAATTGCAAAACCTTGTGATTCTGTTCTAGTTAATAAAATACCAATTTTTGAATTATCAATAATTTTTTTGAGTTCGTTATTTTTATAATCTCCATAGTTAATTACTTTATATCTAATACCCCGATCTTTTAACATCTTTACCACAAAATCTAGCTCTTTAGTATTTCTTTTTTTAAAGTAAACCAATGCACCTGAGCGCTCTTCATTTTTCATCCCAATATTTTTATTTGAAACTATACCACTGGGACAAACAAAAACATTTTTTGGCTCTACATTTAGTTGCATTTCATCAGTTAAATTTTTTTTCGCATGTTTTGATGCAACAAGAATTTTTATATTAGTAAATTTATTAGTGTAATCTACCAGTTCTTTTGTTGAAGGAATGTCCATTAATGGACCAACAACAACTTTTTGACCCTCTTTTTTTTGATTCAATATTTTATTTAATTGTTTTTTCCCAAATTCATCAAATTGCACTATGTAATGGTTGTCATATCTAATTTTATTAAAGACATATACACTTTTTCGAAATGTTTTTAACAAATGATTTATTCTTTGTTGAGGACCTGAAAATATGAGGTTACTATCTACAGGCAAATTGAATTTATAACACAGTCTGTAATATGGAACTATAAACTTTGAATATTTAAGTTGTTTTGTAAAAAAAATCCTTTTTCTTTTAAAGTAGTTTGGATCGTAAAAAATATTTATCATTATTTGAAAAATGATTTAACTACGATTGAAATGAAGCTAGTTTTAAATTGCATCTTAAAAATCCTAAGTGTGAAGATAATTACTAGAAAGTCTTTTAAAGCATTTACTTTATAATTATAAGATATCAAATATTTTTCTTCAAAAATAACTCTATAAATATCCTGAAAATACTTGGCTTCCTCTTTTGAAGCGCCCTTAACTGTCCAAGGTTTAAATTTCCCGGAATAATGCAACAAAATTTCGGATTTAAGACTTGATTTAAGAAAATTATTATCCTCCATCCTTACTTGGTAGTTGAGCTTTTGATCTAATTCTAGATACTGACCGTCAAAGTAGTGATTTAATACATCTTGATCCCAAAAAATTATTTTTTCTCCCAACTTCTCTAGAGATTCATATAATCTATCTGAAACTTTTAAATTTTTCCATTTATTTACATTAATTATCATGACGCCTGCATTAAAATAATTTTTCGAAGTTAAACCTAAGACATCTTTTCCATGTTCTGAAAGTGTTTCTTCTGATTTTGCAGAAATTACATAATTAGAATTTTTTAAAAAGTTAGCTTGTTCTTTAAGAGCTGTTAATGGGTTGTTAATAAAAATTACATCTGAATCTAAATAAATTAACATATCATCTTCTTCGAAGAAATAGTTTTGCAAGTTAAGTCGGTAATATGTAGCTTCAGAAACATGAGCATCATTCAGTTTTGGATAGTGGACATCTTTAAGTATTTTTTCAAAAACTTTAATTGATGAAAGGTTTGTATGTTCAGTTATAATTTTTGGTAACATTTTTATTGATTCTGGGTTTTTATGAATTAAATAAATTTTTATTTCTTCATTTATATTTTCTAACAAAGAATATATGGAGCAAAGCGATTGTTTGTTATAGTTTTCATCTAAACAATAAATAAAACTTAACATTCAATTACTAATATTAATGTATTTTTATAATGATGTAATTAAAATTACAGTAAGGTAGTTATGAAAATCTCATTAAACAAAACAGTTATTCTTTTATTTATAATATCCATTTTATTTAAGCCTACTTGGTTATTTAATAATGGCACCTTAGCTGATGAAGTTGATGATCTATCTTATTGGCTTCATTCAGCAACATTATCCTTTGATCAAGACTTTAAATACGTAAATGATCATCAAATAACAAAAGATACAATAAATTCTTCTACAAATGCACCTTCTCATGCACCGGGTAGTGGATACATGGCTTCACCATTTGTTTATCTTTTTAGTTGGTTGGATATAATTGTCGATGGCAAAATACCTGATAGAACGAATCCAGTAAAAACATTTTCTTATGCAGGATATTTTGCATCAACTTTATTTTATTGTTATTTCGCATTTGTTTTTTTAAGAAAAATTAAGTCAAATTTAAGTAATAATGAAGTAGGTATTATCTTATTTGTTACATTTATGAGCACACTAGTTCATTTTGTTGCGACCCGATTTTTGATGTCTCATGTTTACGAGTTTTTTTTAGTAAGTGTATTGGTTTTTTTATTTGATAAAAACAATAACCATAGAATTAGTGAGGCAGACTTATACAAAATATTATTAGCATATTTCTTTTTATCAATTACAAGGCCTTCTACGTTTTTATTTTCACTTTTATTTTTTGGTATTTTCAAACTAATAATCAAAATCAAAAAAATTGCATTAATCAGATTAGGAATATTTGTAATATTTTTGAGTACTCTTTATGTATCTTTGGCAAGAACTATTTATGGTGAGAATTCTATAGGTTTAAATATAGGGGCAAATAGTACGACGAGTGGATATCTTTCTGACTTTAATTTTGAAAGAATTTTCGCTGGTATTTTAGATTTATTTGCTATCTTTTTTTCAACCTCAATGGGGATTGCTTGGTCAACCCCAATAGTAATAGTAGGTATAGTTGTTTTATGTTTAATAAATAGAACAACTCTTGACCTAAGAATATTTTTTGTTTTAATTTACATTTCAGCATATTTTTTGGTTCTTTTTATATGGCAAGGCAATGAGGTAGCTTATGGTCAAAGATTATTAATAGGTCTTACACCATTTATGTCTTTTGTAGCCTTAAAGTTAAATGATTTAAAATTTATTAAAATACCATTAATACTTTCATCCTTTGTTACTTACATTGGATATCTTTATTTTTATTCATCTCAGAATTTAACTTTACGATTAGGAGAAAATTTATACGGAAATATTACAAAATGGTCCGCAGAAAGCTATTATTCATTTCTGTTTAAAGAGTTGTTTTATATTGAAAATATTATTTCTATACTATCAAGAACAGTTTATGCTTTAAACGTTTTTAAATTCTTCAATTTTGATTCTTTGAAAATATTTATAACCAACTATATAAATCTTGATATAAACAAAATCGACAGACTTGAAACCTATGTCACATCTTACGAATCAATAAATTCATTATATTTTATTATTGTCACAGTCTTGATATTCTATTTTTCATATTTATTTTCAAAATTGCTTAAAGGCTAAATTGTTTTAATTCTTTTTAAAAATATTCCTGAAATAAGTGAAATAAAAAGATATAAAACATTTATTAATGGAGGAATCTTTAAGTTTTTACCAATAGGATTGTAAAGTAAAACTCCATCCTCTAAATTCTTGACACAATCATTTGGATTGTTGACACTAATAATATTATTATTCCTATCTTGCATCTTCAATATGTGATTTTCAGAAATAGTGCGCACTTTTTTTTCAGTAATTATCTCAAAACTAATACTTTCTGCATACAAATTATGATCACATATAGATACTGGTTGGTTACAGTTTTTATCAGAACCAACAACTACTTTTCCTAATGGGCAGAGATTTGTAAAAGTATTTTTATCATTTAAATAAAAATTTATGTTTGAAGATTCTATTTTTGGAAAGCCCATGATAAAAATGAAACAACTAGTTAGTAATGATAAGGAAATAAAACTTACTAATCTTTTGTTGTTAACTGTTCTTGCAAAAATAAAAATAAAAGAAATAGTAAGTAGAAAGGAATAATAATGAACCTTTAATGTATCTCCTTTACTTGGATCAAAATTATTACTTGGGATACCGTAAGCATTTAATATTAAAATAAACATTCCTATAAATGGAGCAATGTAAAAGATTCTAAATCTTTTATTTTTGAAAGCCCCTAGGCCTAAAAGCATATAAAGAATTAAGCTAAGTGCTAAACCAACATATTCTCTTGAGTAAAGTTTCATAAATTTATTTGTAGTTATCTGTAGAGCATCATAATTAAAAAACGCTTTATCGCTGTTAAATGATAAGTTAAAGTAATCACCAAAAGTATCTAAAAGTGTAATTCCAATAAAAGAATTATTATGATATTCAAAAACTGGGAAATAATAAAAATCTAGTCGATTTATATGAGTTAAAAAACTAAATGAAGCTTTAAAGTTATAGTTTTCGGGATCTGATGCCCTATGGTCAAAAAGATGTATATTGTTTAAGTTATAATTTTCAAAGTATAAAATTCCAAAAAAGAATATAAAAATTATTGATACTTTGTAAATAATCTCTTTATTTTCTATTATTTTTTTTATATATTTAAAAAATAAAAATAATGAAACCATACCAAAGATAGAACCTTTAGTTTGTAATACCAAACACAAAGGTACAATTGTAAATATTAAATCCTTTGGTTTTCTATCTCTAAAATAATTATCACTGTAAACAATAATCCAGGGCAATAAAGCAAAAGCTAATATTTCTGGTTTCATCCACACTCTCATAATGATTGAAGCAGGAAAAAAGCTAATCACGCTCATTGAAATATATGAAGTAAACTCGGAAATATTGTGTCTTTTTAAAAGTAAAAAAACACCTTTTAAGCCAAAACAAAATAATAAAAAGTTAGAAAGTTGAATGCTTGAATTTAAGATACTTCCAATATTTAGTTCTGATATTAAATTAGATTTCAAGTAAATTACGAAAGATATAATGTAATAATACAAATGACCATGGCCATGGTTAGTTGTTTCTACATTTTGAAAATTAAAATCTATAAACGAATAATATGTTTGAAAATCAGGACTAAAATTTGATGAATAAAAAAGTTCTGTAAAGAAAAAAGAAAATACTAAAGTAAAATAAAAAATCACTTTAGCAATTTTTAAGTTAATATTTTGCATTTACAAATGATCCCTTTTTTTATCAATTTATTTCATTAAATGAATATTTAATAACTTTTATAATTATAGTGAAGGTGCGCTTAGATTATTATTTAATTATTTAAAACAATGAAAATATATAAAAAATTTAAAAATTACAACGAATCTATTGAAAATGCAAACTTTCATGGTTCCTACAATGAAGAGGTTATATTTCATGCATATTGGACAGGTAGATTAAGGTTTGTTCATTTCGTATCAATTTTCAGTTGTTTTTATTTCAATATTCAAAATAACGAAAAATTTAAAATAATTTTATGGGTTAATAAAACAAAAAAAAATAAATTCTATAAACAAATTAACAAATTTGCGGAAATTAGAGAATTTAATTTTGAAGAGGAAATTAAAGATACTATTTTTGAAAAAGAGTTGAATTATAAAACTCAATCAAAACCAACTCATCAAGCAAATCTTTATAGGACAATTTTATTATTTAATTATGGTGGTTGTTGGTTCGATCTAGATGTCTTTTTCTTGAGATCTTTTGAGCCTTTATTCAATAAATTTAAAAATGAAATTTGCTTGTACCAATGGGAAAGTGAAAATTATCCAAATAATGCTATTTATTTCTGCCTAGAAAAGAAATCAAAGGAGCTTGAAAAGAATATTGAATATATAATTTCAAAAAAACAAGGATGGGGGTTTCAGCAAGCTAATTTAACTATTGATTCTCCTTTAAACTTTTTAGTACTTCCTTGCGCATGGTTTGATGCTTCATGGGTTGATAATCCATATAACTTCACATGGGATAATTTTTTTCAAAAATCAACCGAAGTTGTAAATTTTGAAAATTTTTTTCCAGGAGCTTTTACTTACCATTGGCATAATCGTTGGACAGTGCCTATTCATAAAAAGAGTCCATTAATGCAATTATTTAAAATAATTTTTGATGATTATAAAAATTCTAAGCTTCCATAAAGACTTTACGATGTTAACTCATTTAGAATATATAAAATATGGACGATAAAATAAATTTTTCATTTGGCATCATTACTTCACCTGATTCCAAAAATGACATAAACTTAATTATTGATTCTATTAGAAAGCAAAATATACAAAATTATGAAATAATTATTGTAGGATCAATCAAAAATGATTTTGGCAACGACGTAAAAGTTATCGATTTTGATGAATCAATAAAGCCAGGTTGGATTACCAAAAAAAAGAATATCATAACTTCTCTTAGTAATTTTGAAAATATTGTTTATTTACATGACTATGTATATTTAGATGATGACTGGTATAAAGGATATTTGAAGTTTGGAAATAAATTTGAAGTTGCCATGAATAAAATTTTAAATCAGGATAAATCTAGATATCATGATTGGATTCTTTGGAAAGAGAATAATTCAAGTTTTGACAATTATCTTCTTCAAAAAAAACAATATATGCTTCCTTACTACATAAGATTTTTAACAAGATATATGTACATCTCGGGTACATATTGGGTTGCAAAAAAAGAATTTATGACTAAATTCCCACTGGACGAATCATTAGGCTGGGGAGAATCAGAAGATGTAGTTTGGTCAAAATCTATTCGAGATAAAATAGAATTCAAATTAAATACTTATTCAACAGTGAAATTCTCCAAACAAAAAAACATTAAATGGTCAATAATGAAATTCAGAACTTTGATTTATGTACTTTTTAAAATTTATGTAAAAAAATAAAAATTTTAGACAATTAATAAATACTTATTTGTTTATTCTTTGTTTATGGAGGAAAGTGATTTTAAAAAATATTTTAGTATTTTCGATTTTAGTATTTTCTAATTTATTAGTTTTCATATCTCATCGACAAACAGATATTCAGCAATTAATTGAAGATGATTTATCAAATATTATCTTGTTTTCTGGAATTACTAAGTTTTATGGATATTTGATTATTTCTATACTGGTTTCATTATTTTCTCTATTTTTAAAATCTTACTTCAATCCATTTATTGAAGTTTATTTATTATATTTTCAGAGATTTGGTTTCTATTTTTTAATTAATTTAATATCTATATCTTCAGTATATTTGGTGCTAAGAGTCTATGGCTATTCCAGACTTTCTTTGTTATTTTATTTAATTATTTCATCATTAATTCTTTATTACTCTGACAAAAGTTGAATAAGTTCTACTTTCTGTAGGCATATTTGAATATACCTTTTTCTACAAAAAATATATCTTGGTTAGACATAGTACAGTTTAAATTAGCAAAGCACTGGTCACCTTCATTTGGTCTTACCCAATTACCAAAGGATTCCTTAAATCCCACTTTTTCATAAACTACTGAACTAGTTCTAGGGTCAAAAAGTCTAATTTGATCATTTTGTATTAATGATTCGTAAGAATGAAGCCTCACTAACAAAAATACAGAAATAAAAACCATGAAGTATTTGAAATATTTATTGAATTCAATTTTTGGTCCTCCCGAGAAAAAACCTATTAGGGAGACTGTTACCATACATATACCAATGGCATATCTAGGAATTGGTCCATAAAATAATAAATAAGTGAAATTAAAAAGTATAAAAAGTAGTGACACTGCAAGAACACCAGATTTTATTTTTTTCTTTTGAATAATAAAAATACTAGAAACTAACAATATTGCTATTGATCCGATAAAGTTCAACAGTACCTGACCTCGATACTCGAAGGTGTCCTTAGCTACTTTTCTTATCCATTCGTTAAAAGGAGTCTGTAGGTCATAGTTTTTACTCGCAAGTTTTGTATAATATTCTACTTCCGCTGTAGATCCAGGAATGTACCAATCAAAAGCCTCAATGCAGGTAATATCTACAGGGTAAATAAAACAACCCGTTGTAATTAATGATTTTGTAAACCATATAACACCAAATATTAAAACTGGAATATGCAGGTAAATTAAATCAGAGAAACTTAAAAAGTCTGATTTAAGAATATGAATACAAAGAACAAAGTATAAAACAAAAATTAATACACCCGAAACTTTTATTTGATAAACAAAAAAAGATATTAAAGAAAGAAAAACGATATCACTTTTTAATATATCTCCATCCCTTATTTTTTTTAATATAGCAATTGTAAGAAACCAAAATAAAATTCCAACTGTGGTGTCTTGCTTTGAAACGCCTTGAATAAAAATATACCCATTTCTACCACCACCAAAACCAAAATTATCTAAAATCGAGTAAATAAGCATTACAATTGCAACCCCGTAAAGATCATTATATTTTTTATTTATAAAATGTTGTTTAATAAATAAGTACAAAAAATGAATAAAATAAATATTTAAAAAGTGTAAAAATACAAAAGAATTATCAAACCAAAGAATAGATGACAAGTATTCATAAATTGATGACATACCAAATGCGAAAAATATATTTACCATTCCTATGATAAGTTCTGATTCTCGAATCCAGTTTTGATGCAGCAAATGATAATAACCAGCATCATAGTTAAAAGTAATATCAATAGTTGACACCAAAAGTATTCCAGGTATTAAAAAATAACTAAAAAAAGAATCTAATGTTTTTAAATTTTTTAAATTAAATTTTATTTCTCTAAAAGATAAAAATGGAATCAAAATTAAAAAAATACTTACAAATACATTGCTTAAAGGAAAAAAGAAATTAATTAGTATTAGTAAGTTCCCTACTACTAACAATCCAACAAGAGGAGCAATAAACTCAGCACGAGTATATAAAATATTTTTAGATTGACTTTCCTTTGTATATTTAAATATTTTTGATATAAAAAATTTTCCAACAAGATATAAATATAAGTAGAAGATTGAATACTTAAAAAAAATAATTAAGTAAGTAGAAATCAACAATTTTTTCCTTATTTAGTTTAAATAGCTCAGTGACATTATAAATACAACATAAATTAATAGTTTAAATTGAAAGTTTCGGTTAATCTTTGTTGACTATATTTGATAGATTTTGTTCAAGTTCAACTAAATCAACATTGTAATCACCTGAATGAGCTCCACCGGAATTTTCATCAGTATTAGCATGAGAATAAAAATAATTAATTTTTAGAGCAGAAGATAGTGAAAAGTAACAGTTATTTTTATTGTCGTTTGGAGATCTTACTTCAATGATTTTTGTACCTTTCCTCATAAACAGCATGTTTATGAGCCCTGCTCCCTGAATCCCAGCAAGAATTTTTGTATTTAAAAAAATATATACCTGATCACTATATTTTAATTCCTCAAGGACAATAATTTTAAAATTGTATTTATCAAGAATATTTTTTAAATCTTTGAAATTAGATTCTCTTCTAATTTTTGCATTTTGCCTACTAACCCAAACTCTTTCATATTTTGTTTTATCAAAAGTATTTGTGGATTTTTCACCATTATTAAGTTTTTTGGCAATACTATTTATAATTTTTTCATTGTAGTTTCCTGAAGGTGCAACATGAGTTGATATAAGTAGCTCATCTACAAGATAGTATTTTTCCCTATCTAAAAGTAAAAATGGAATTTCAAGTTCTTTTAATGTGTACTCAATGTATTCAAAATTTTCATAATGTTTAAATAGAATTACTGGATAATCATTTAAAAATTCTTTTATAAACTCAATTCTCTGTAACGCGTCAGAAAACCAGTGCATATATTTCCAACTTTTTTGATCAATAACCCAGGAAGCTTTTGGTATAACTTCATATTTAATGTCATTTTCAAAACTTAGAGCAGTAATTAAATTTTTTATAAATAAATTAATTTTGTGTCTAATCCAAAAGTTACTCATTCTCCAATGATTGGAAAAAGCATTAAAGTATTTATATTTCCATAATTTTTGTTGGTGTACGTAAACATGTTTTTTCTTTAAAATTTTTGGTGATGAAAATTTTCTTTTAAGCTCATGTTGAAAGTTTTTTAGATCTTTTTCTTTAATATTCTGAGGCTGAGTTCTTTCCACAACATAACTAGAAGATTTTTTAAAATTCATAAAAATATACTAATCCTGATTAAGCAACTTATACATTATCTTACTATTATTTATAAGAATGAAAAAGATTGTCATTACTGGCGCAATGGGATATATCGGTACGGAGCTATGCAAAATATTTTCAGGACTTACCAATGAATACGAGATAGTTGCGACTGATAAAAATTTTTATTCAGATAGAGTTCAACGTTTAAATAGCTGGGGAATTGAATTCATACAGTGTGACATTCTTAATATTGAAAAACTTAAAAATGTACTTAAAAACTCAGATACTGTTTACCATTTAGCAGGCATTACAAGTGTTCCTACAACTTTGTCAGACAAAGTAAATAGTAAAGAAATTTATGAGGTAGGGGTATTAGGAACTAGAAATATTTTAAATTGTGTACAAGAGCATACAAAAATTGTTTTTCCCTCAACACATGTTGTTTTTGAAGGATTAAAGTCAGTTAAAAAGAATGTATCTGAAAAAGAAAAACCAAAACCAATTCTTGAGTATTCGAAAGGAAAGTTTCAATCTGAAGAAGACATAATTGCTTCCAAAAATAAATATGTTATTTTGAGACTAGGTTCAGTTTATGGAATTTCTTACGATTCTACTCGCTTAAATATAATGCCAAATCTTTTTAGTAAAATTGCATCTGAAGGAGGCACAATTCAGTTATTTGCGAAAGGAGACCAATTTAAAAGTTTAGTTTCAGTTTATGATGTTGCAAGATGTCTACAGTTTGTTGGTGAAGATGATGAAATCTCAAATGAAATATTTAATTGTGTTAATGAAAATCTGCAGGTAAAGAATGTTGCCAAAATTTGTAAAAAATACAGCAAAAATTTAAAAATTGAAAATACTAATGATGAGGTGCCTAACAAGGGATACACTCTTTCGAATAAAAAATTAAAATCTTTTAATTTCGAATTTTTATATGATCTAGAAACTTCAATAAGTGAAATGATAAATAAATGGACTTTTGAAAAACAGATTGTGGAAAATGAAAAAATTGTTGAAGGTAAAGATTCTTTTGAGGACACAAGAGGCCTAATAACAAACTATTATTTTGATGAACCTTTAAATTTAGTTGGATATGTTTCATCAACTAAAGGTAGCGTAAGAGGAAATCATTACCATCCAATTCAGACTCAAAAGTGCCTTTTAATTTCTGGAAGCTATATAAGTGTTACTAAAGACCTAATTGAGGAAAACTCTGTAGTTGAGACAAGGTATATAAAGCCTGGAGAATTATCAATAATTCCCCCCAATATTGCACACACAATGATTTTTTTAGAAGATTCAGTACTTTTGAATCTTGTTGCTGGAGAAAGAGAGCACCAAAATTATGGAATAACACACACAATTCCTTATAAGCTTGTTGATAAAAAATTATCTGAAAATTTAATTGATAGCTACAAGACGAGTTGTCGCGTTTGCGGAGGAGGTTTTACCCATTATTTATCCTTAGGTCTTTCTCCGCTTGCAAATAACCTCAATGATAAAAAAAATTCACCAAATGAACTGTATCCTCTTGATTTGAATTTTTGTAAACAATGTTCAAATTCTCAATTAAGCGTCGCAGTTCCAGCAAAAAAAATGTTTGATAATTACTTATACCTCTCTTCAACTTCAAAACAATTTAGAGATCATTTTTCAAGTATTGCTGAAGAATTAAAGAATGATTTGAATCTTAATAAAAATTCACTATTAGTTGATATAGGAAGCAATGATGGTATATTTTTGGATCCAGTAAAGAAGCTGGGCATTAAGTTTGTTGGGGTTGAGCCTGCAAAAAATGTTGCAAAAATTGCAAATTCAAAAAAACTTAAAACTTTGCAAGAGTATTTTAGTGAAAAAACCGTACAAAAAATTATTAGTAAATATGGAAGGGCAGATGTTATTACTGCATTTAATGTTTTTGCACACAGCGATGGATTAAAAGAAATATTAAATAATGTTGAATCACTCTTGAAAAAGGATGGAGAATTTATCTTTGAAGTTCAATATATATTAAAGACAATTAAAGACTTAACTTTTGACAATATTTATCACGAGCATTTTAACTATTGGTGTCTGTTGGCAATATTAAACTTTTTTGAAAAATCAAGTATGAAAGTATACAAAGTAAAAGAAGTAGACACCCATGGAGGTTCTTTAAGAGTATATGTCACCAAGGATAAGAACAAAAGACTGCATAAGAGTGTAAACCAATATATTGAGTTAGAGAAAAAAAATAAACTCGACAAAATTGAGACATATTATAAATTTGCCAAGGATGTAAAAAAGGTAAAACTCAATTCATTAAATAATATTAAGAAGATTTTATCAGAAAATAAAAAAATTCTTGGATATGGTGCCCCAGCTAAAGCAACAACTATATTGAATTATTTTGGATTAAACGAAGATTACTTTAAATACGTTGTAGACGATAGTGAAATAAAGCATGGAACCTATATCCCTGAAACAAACATTCAAATTATTTCAAAAGACGATATTAATCCTGAAGATTATGAATTTGTTCTTGTGCTCGCATGGAATTTTTACGATTCTATAGTCAAAAATAACAAAACAGATTTTAAAAACAGTAAATTTATCAAGCTTAAATAAATTCTTTAACTATTTTTGAGAATCAAATAAGAATCATAAGAACAAGAGACTCCTACTCCTCTATTAAAAATCATCTTCAAGAATAAGAAATAAGCCTAGAAGAAAAAATGCACTAATTAAAAAAAAGCATATTCTATGACCAAAATTATTACTATTCTTTAATGTAGTGAATACAATAATTTCTATAATTATCCCTTCTTACAATGAAGGTAGAACAATTTTAACAATTTTAGAAAAAGTCAATAAACAAAGAAAAGATAATATAAAACTTGAAGTTATTGTAATAAATGATGGTTCTATCGACAAAACTGATGAAATAATTAAAAAAAATATGCAATATGTTGATATTTATATATCTCTGGATAAAAATCAAGGTAAAGGGGCAGCTGTCAAAAAAGGATTAGAGGTTGCTTCTGGAGAATATATACTATTTCAGGATGCAGATTTAGAATATGATCCAAAAGATTTTGATAAATTTTATAAATTAATTTTAAAAAGCTCACCTGACATTGTAATAGGGAGCAGATTTCAAGGTAGTGAGTTTACAAAAGTGATGTACTTTTGGAATAAAATCGGAAACAGGCTACTAACTTTTATTTTTAATATTCTTTATAACACTACCTTTACAGATGTTTATTCTTGTTATTTGTTGTATAAAAGAGAATTGGTAGATTTTAAAAAGTTAAAACAAAGTGGATGGGATCAACATGGTGAGATACTTGGGACAGCAGTAAAAAATGGCTCGAAATTTTATGAGGTATCTATATCTTATGATGGAAGAACTTTTTCAGATGGAAAAAAGATAAGAGCCCGACATTTTTTCAAAGTTGTTTTTACTATTTTAAAAAAAAGGCTTATTTAGAAAGTTCAAAAATGAAGAAAGCAGTTGTATTTATCAAAGGAGGTTTTGGAAACCAACTTTTTCAGTTTGCTTTTGCTAATTACCTTAGAGAAATGAGTTTTAATGTAAAAATAAACACAGATCTCTTATCAGAAAACAACCAACATACTAAAAGAAATTTAATGTTTTCTAACAAAATGAGTGGGTTTTCAGAGCAAACATATCTGAATAAGAAGATTTTTAATTTATTTCTTAAGTTGAATACAAGTTCAAAATTTTCAAACTCATTTTTTAAAAATTATAAATATACAAAAGAATATTCTCAGAATTTAAAGGAAAACGATTCAAATATTTACTTTAATGGTTATTGGAAAAATATTTTTTATCCTGAATTTAGTAAAAACTATATTTTAAATATGTTAAAAAAATTTCAGGTAATAGATGATAAGTTGAAGTCTAGAGTTGAAACCGATCGTGCTCTAATACATGTTAGAAGAAGAGATTTTATTAAAAATAATTGGGATTTAGACATCAGCTATTTTGAGGACAGTATAAATTTATTAAAATCAAAATCAGAGAGTATAGTTTTTGATGTTTTTACTGATGATCTTGATTGGGTTTCAAGTCAAAAAATATTTGATATTGCAGACAATATCTATGCCCAAACTTCTAAAACATCACTACCTAACGAACAAGATGACTTCGATG
>MDSV01137895.1_pt1 | contig 33310 bp, 31 predicted proteins | sample 810851 | NCBI WGS metagenome assembly MDSV01 (sample SAMN05326640, study PRJNA326480) | marine metagenome | isolation source: seawater | place: Atlantic Ocean: North East | collected 2012 | reverse complement strand
GGAGGTGGTGGGTACTGCCCCCACGTCCGTAATGTTTATTACGAAATTCGTTTATCGTTATAGTTGGAAAACCAACAGTAATAATATAAAACTTGTTTTCAGATATTCAATAACTTTATTCAAAATGAAACTTACAAAAGAACAAAAACAAGAAATTACCAATCAACAAAACCAAAAAAATGTCACAAAAAGAGTTACTTCTCCAGAATTAGAAAAAATCCTTTATGAAGCAATACCAGTTTTAGATCATGGATTTGTTAGAGTTATTGATTATATGGGTGACGACACATCTATAGTTCAGTCTGCCAGAGTTTCATACGGAAAAGGAACCAAACAAGTATCTACAGACAGTGGTTTAATAAAATATTTAATGAGGCATAGACATAGTACACCTTTTGAAATGTGTGAAATAAAATATCATGTTAAGTTACCTATATTTGTTGCAAGACAATGGATCAGACATAGAACTGCAAATGTTAACGAATATTCAGCTAGATATTCAATATTAGATAAAGAATTTTACATACCTGAAAAAGAACATTTAGCAGCACAGTCAAAAGACAATCGACAGGGAAGAGGATCACTAATAAACGGCAAACAAGCAGATGAAATTTTAAATATGCTTAAGGAAGATGCCCAAAAAAATTATGATGATTATGAAAAGATGTTAAATGAAAAATACGATGGAACAGTAATTGACGAAAAAAAACAAGGACTAGCAAGAGAGCTTGCTAGAATGAACTTAACACTTAATGCTTATACTCAGTGGTACTGGAAAACAGATTTATTAAATCTTTTAAATTTTTTATCGCTAAGAGCAGATAGTCATGCTCAATATGAAATAAGAGCTTACGCAGATGCAATGGTAGATTCTCTCAAAAGATGGGTCCCAATTACTTACGAAGCCTTTATGGATTATAGAGTAGGTGCCATGGAACTTTCTTCAAAAGGAAAGATTATTGTAAAAAAAATGATTAATGGTGAAAAATGTGATTATAAAAGTTCAGGCTTATCTAAAAGAGAATGGAATGAACTTATGAACTCTTTTGGTTTCAATAAAAATCTTGTATAAATAATTTTACATGGATGAGGAAATTGTAAATAAAAAAAGTATTTTACAACGTATTATTGATACAATAGCTAAACTTTTCTCAATAAAACAAAAAAAAAAACGAAAAGAAAGAAAAATACAAAGACGATATTTATCCAATGTGGTAACTATTGCCTAAAAAATGCTATCTATCTTACAAAAACCATTTAATGCTTTCGTATTACTTCTTGTAATTTTTATTATTTTTCCTTTCACAATCAGTAATTTTCTTGGAGATGGATTTTATGAAAAACTAATTATTTTTTTAATTACTTTTACAATTTTAACTATTATTGCTGAAATAGTTTTTTTATTTTTATATAGATTATATAATGGAAGAAAGTATGATTTTATAAAAAAAACACCTTTTAATCAGCTTTTTAACGAACCTCATCCCTATCTTCCTTATATACAAAAAAAAAATTTTAAAGGACAAATGTCAGCAACAGTTGACTTTCCACTTTACAAAAATTTTCATGCACCAGCTTTGTCGACAAACAATTTAGGATTTGTCAACGGACCAAATGGAGATAGAAATATCGAGATACCTAAACCAAATAATTTAATAAGGATTAACTGTCTTGGTGCTTCAACAACAGGAAATCATATTGTATTAAATGGAAATAACCACTCCTATCCTCTGGAACTAGAAAAAATATTGAAACAGAAAACACAAAAATCTTTAGAGGTAAACAATTGTAGTCAAGGCGGTTATAATTCTGCAGATTTGTTAGTGAGGTACTCTCTTCAGATAATAGATACACAACCTGATTATGTAATTTTGTATCATGCTTATAATGATATTAGACCATATCTAACACCAAATTTTAGTTCTGATTATTCTCATTGTAGAAAAAATTTAAGCGAAGAATATTGGAAATTTTCTATAGGTTCGAAAATTCCAAGTGTACCAATAAACTTTATAAATTATTTGACTAATAAATTTCTGTTCCCAGGCAATGAGAGATATGCTTTGTTAGATGTAGTTTCTAAAGGAAAAATTAATAGCGAAATCAACTTCTCCGAAGGATTAAAGGCATATGAAAGAAATATTCAAAGCATGATTAGCTTGAGTTCAAGCAATAATATTAAAATTATTCTATGTACTTTTTGTTTATATTTATATGATAAAATTAAAAATGATCCTTTAAGTATTTTGTATAAAAAAATCGTAACAGAAGAAAATGAAATTATTAGAAATTTAGCAAAGAAAAATAATTTAAAACTAGTTGACTGCTATTCTTTGATACCTCAAGAGGATGAAAACTTTTTAGACATTTGTCATTTATCCCCTAAAGGTATGAATTTACTAGCAAAGCATATTAGTGATTCAATTGAAATTTCATAATTGATCTTTAACTTTTTGAGCAATTTTTTCAAAAATTTTTGAAATTTCATGTCCTGAATTCTTGTGAGTAAGGGGTAAGCCTAAATCTGCTGACTCTCTAAGTTCTTGACTTAAAGGAATTTTTCCTAAAAACTTTTTATTAAATTCTTTTGCTGTTTGTTCAACACCATCCTTGCCAAATATGTTGTATTCTTTTCCATCATCTCCCTTAAAAAAGCTCATATTTTCTACTAGGCCTAAAACATTAACTTTAGTTTTGTTGAACATTTCAATCCCTCTTTTTACGTCTAACAATGCCAATTCTTGAGGTGTAGAAACTATTACAGCTCCATCAACTTTAATTTCTTGAGCAAAAGTAAGTTGTGTATCGCCAGTTCCTGGAGGCATATCAATTATAATAAAATCTAAATCTTTCCATAGGACTTTTTGTGTTAAAGTTTTAATAGCACTAATCACCATTGGTCCTCGCCAAATCATAGGTGTTTTTTCGTCAACTAAAAAACCCATTGAAATAAATTGTGCCCCATATTTTTCTATAGGCAGAAGAAATTTTCCATCTTCACTTTTTGGCTTTTCATTCATTGCTATTAATTTTGGCAGAGAGGGGCCATAAATATCTGCATCTAGTATTCCAACTTTATTTCCTAAATTTTGCAGTGCAAAAGCTAGATTAATAGCAAAAGTGGATTTTCCCACTCCTCCTTTGGCGCTAGATACCAAAATTGCGTATTTGGTTCCTTTGATAGGGTTTTTGGTAAAGCTCTTTGGTGAGAGCTTTTCTTTCATAGCTTTACTCATTTCTGCTTCTTTTTCGGACATAATATCGCTTTAACTTAACTTGTTTTTACAGGAAAAGTCACTATATAAAGTGTCATGAGCAACAAAGGTACAATATTTAAGAACCAATCACCATGGGGTTCTTCTCAAGGTGGAAACAATGGTTCTGGAACTAGGAGAGAACCTCCTAATATAGACGATGTAATTAAAAATTTTCAAAAAATAATTAATAAATTTTTGCCAGGTGGAAAATCTGGAGGAGGCAAACCTATTTTTTTAGGATTGTTAATTTTATTAGTTCTCTGGGCAGCAAGTGGACTTTACAGAGTTTTACCTGATGAACAAGGAGTTGTTTTACGATTTGGTAAATATGTTAAAACTACTCAACCAGGATTAAATTATCATATTCCTTTTCCGGTAGAAAGAGCACTAACTCCTAAGGTAACTAAAGTTAATAGAATTGATGTAGGTTTTAGACCCGCTAGTGACACTGGTAGATCTACAGGCGTCGCTGATGTTGATGAAGAAAGCTTAATGTTGACTGGTGACGAAAATATAGTCGATATAAACTATTCTGTTTTTTGGGTGATCAAAGATGCTCAAAAATTTTTATTTAATATTCAAAGCCCAGTAGAAACAGTTAAAGCTACATCAGAAACTGCAATGAGAGAAGTTATAGCAAAAAGCCCTATTCAATCCATTTTAACTGAAGGAAGATCTAACATTGAAGTTGAAGTACAATCAATTATGCAAAAAATTTTAGATGAATACAATTCAGGTATTGAAATTCCCCAAGTTCAAACTCAACAAGCCGACCCGCCTAGTCAAGTTATAGATGCATTCAGAGATGTTCAGGCTGCTAGAGCAGATAGGGAAAGATCGAAAAATGAAGCAGAAGCTTATGCAAACGATGTAATTCCTAGAGCTCGAGGTGAAGCTGAAAAAATTTTACAACAAGCAGAAGCTTATAAAAAAGAGGTTGTTGCAAAAGCAGAAGGTGAAGCTAGCAGGTTCTTGTCAATTTATAATGAGTATAAAAATGCTAAGCAAGTTACTCAAGAAAGAATGTATTTAGAAACAATGGAAAAGGTTTTAGCGGATATTGATAAAGTCATTATTGATAAAAAAGCTGGCTCAGGAGTAGTCCCGTATTTGCCTTTACCTGAATTAAAAAAGAAAGATAAATAAATGAAAGTTCCAAAGTTTATAATCCCTTTAATCGTAGTTTTAGGAGTATTTGTATTTCAATCTTTAATAATTGTACAAGAAATTAATCAAGCAATAGTTCTTCAATTTGGTGATCCAAAAAAAATTATTACTAAAGCAGGATTAAATTTTAAAATACCTTTTATTCAAAACGTTGTTTATTTAGATAAAAGAATTCTAAATCTTGATAATCCTCCCGAAGAGGTTATTGCTGCAGATCAGAAAAGATTAATTGTAGATGCAATTGCCAGATTTAAAATAGTTGATCCATTAAAATTCTACATTTCCGTAGGCAATGAAAGAGTCGCAAGATCTAGACTTTCTACGATTATAAACTCGAGACTAAGAGGTGTTCTAGGAAAACAAGAACTAGCCACTCTTCTTTCAACAGACCGAGTTAGACAAATGGAAATTATTCAAAAAGATGTTAATGAAGAAGCAAAAAAATTTGGAATTACTATTGTTGATGTAAGGATTAAAAGAGCAGACTTGCCACCTGCTAATAGTGAAGCGATTTATAAAAGAATGCAAACAGAAAGAGAAAGAGAAGCAAAAGAATTCAGAGCACAAGGTGCTGAAATTGCGGCAAAAATAACTTCTACAGCAGATAAAGATGTAACGGTAATTCTAGCTACTGCAAAAAAACAATCTGAGATTATGAAAGGTCAAGGCGACGGAGAAAGAAACAAAATTTTTGCAAATGCATTTGGTAGAGACCCTAATTTCTTTGCTTTTTATAGAGCTATGCAGGCTTATGAAACTGCATTAATAGGTGGTGAAACTTCATTAGTTCTTTCACCGGACAGTGAATTTTTTAAATTCTTTGGCAAAACTCGAACTAATAAAAAACCATAAAATTTTTAATGAGGGATCTTATAACGGCTATAGGATTACTTTTGTTTATAGAAGGGCTTCTCATTGCCTTGTTTCCGTCAAAAATAAAAAATATGTTAAAAGTTATAGAAAAAACTCCTGAAAATAAGCTAAGAATATCTGGAGTTTTTTTTTTAATTATTGGTTTTATAATTATTTGGTACATAAAAAACTAAATGAAAAATTTAAATAGATTATTTGTTTATTTCTTTTTAATTTTTGGATTTTCCAATTGTTTGAATGCTAAGCCTATTCCTGAGTCTTTTGCAGATTTAGCTGAAAAATTGATGCCATCAGTGGTTAATATATCTACAACTCAAACTATTCAAACTTCTACAAACCAATTTCCTTTTCAATTTCCTCCTGGATCTCCATTTGAGGAAATGTTTAAAGACTTTCAAAGACCAACCGAAAGAAAAGCCTCATCACTAGGCTCTGGTTTCATAATAGATAAAAAAGGGATTGTAGTTACAAACAATCATGTAATAGCTGATGCTGAAGATATTGTAGTTAAGGTAAATTCCAAAGAGTATAAGGCAAAAGTTTTGGGATCAGATCCTTACGCAGACCTTGCAGTTTTAAAAATAAACTCATCGGATAATTTTGTTCCAGTAATGTTTGGAAATTCAGATAAAGCAAGAGTAGGAGATTGGGTTGTTGCAATCGGAAATCCTTTTGGCTTTAGCGGAACAGTAACATCAGGAATAATATCCGCAAGAAATCGAGACATTAATTTAACTCGTTATGATGATTTTATTCAAACAGATGCATCTATTAATCAAGGAAATTCAGGTGGGCCACTTTTCAATTTAAAAGGCGAAGTAATAGGAATTAATACTGCTATCATTGCGCCTGGACAAACAGGTTCAATCGGTATCGGATTTGCAATTCCATCAAACGCAGCATCTACTGTTATTGATCAACTAGTCAAATACGGCGAAACTAGAAGAGGTTGGTTAGGAGTAAGGATTCAAGAAGTTACAAAAGAAATTGCAGAGGTAGAAAAATTAAAAAAACCAGAGGGAGCGCTTGTGGCTAGTGTGTCAGAAGAAAGTCCAGCTTCTAAAGCAGGTTTAAAGGCTGGAGATATAATTTTAGAATTTGACGGAAAAAAAATAGAAACAATGAGAACATTGCCCAAAGCTGTAGCGAATACTGAAGTTGGAAAAAATGTTGTAATAAAAATTTGGAGAAATAAAAATTTAATATCAAAAAAACTTAAACTAGGACGATTAGAATCTTCTAAAGAATTTAAAGAAGGTAAAAAAAAGAAAGAAACAGAAAAGAAGAAAGAGGTAGAGGTAGAAACTTTAAAAATTGTTGTTAGAGATCTTACTGAAGATGACATTACAAAAAGAAATTTAGCAAAAGGATCTAAAGGCGTTATGGTTGTTGAAGTTTCCAACAGAAGCCCACTATCAAGATTTATAAGTGTGAATAATATTATTCTTGAAATTCAAAAAACTTCAATCACATCAAATTCTATAAATGAAGTAGTAAAAAATATTATTAAAAAAGGCGAACAAACAATACTATTAACAGTAATTAATAACAATAATCAAAGAAGATATCTTGGAGTAAAAATTAATTAGTTTTGATTAAAAAATTAAATTTTCAAAAAAAATTAATACTTATTGCAGGTCCTACAGCTTCAGGTAAATCTAAATTAGCTTCAGTTATAGCAAAAAAAATAAATGGTGAAGTAATTAATGCTGATAGTATGCAAATTTACAAAGAGTTTACAGTTTTGTCATCAAGACCATCAAAGAAAGAAATGAAAAAAATTAGACATCATCTTTATGGTGTTTTGTCAGTTAAAGAACATTTTTCAACTGGGAAATGGCTTTATCTAGTTAAAAAAAAAATTAATTTATGTGTTAAAAATAAAAAAATACCAATTTTAATAGGTGGTACGGGGTTATATTTTAATGCAATAACAAAGGGTATAAGTAAAATACCCCAGATTGATAGAAAAATAAGGGAGAATATCCGAACTTTACATAATAAGATTGGACAAAAAAAATTTTATCGAAAACTTATATTAATTGATCCTATCTCAAAGAATAAAATTTTACCTACCGATACACAAAGAACAATTCGAGCTTATGAAGTAAAAATAACTACAAATAAATCAATTTATGAATGGGCCTCTAATACAAGATCAGACTTTTTAGATTTCGATATAAAAAAAATTTTTATTGATATTCCAAAAGATATATTACTTAAAAATATATCAAAAAGAACTACATCAATGATAAAAAATAATTGCATAGAAGAGGTCAAAAGATTTTTAAAATTAAATATAGATAGGTCTCTTTCAGCTAATAAAATTATTGGTGTAAGAGAAATTGAGCTTTATTTAAAAAAAAAACATTAATCTAGATGAGGTTATTAACCTAATAAATATCAAAACTAGACAATATGCTAAGCGTCAAAAAACATGGTCTAAAGCCCATATGATAGGTTGGAATATGCTTTATTCTGATGATTTTTCAGTTCTCACAAAAAAAGTCTTAAAAGTAATAAGCTAAAACTTGACGCAGTTTCATTCTCCGTTAGATTGTATGAATGCCGAAATTATTTACCGGAGCTGAAATTGTATTTAAGTGTCTTGAGGATCAAAAAGTGGAACATATTTTTGGTTATCCAGGTGGGGCTGTTTTACCAATTTATGATGAATTAAAAAATCATGAGTCAATCAAACATATTTTAGTGAGACACGAACAAGGAGCTGGCCATGCTGCTGAGGGTTATGCAAGATCATCTGGTAAGCCAGGAGTTTTATTAGTGACATCAGGACCTGGTGTTACAAATGCAGTTACTGCTTTGACCGATGCATATATGGACTCAGTTCCTTTAGTATGTATTTCTGGACAGGTTCCTACACACTTAATTGGAACAGATGCTTTTCAAGAAGCTGATACTACTGGAATTACCAGACCATGCACAAAACATAATTGGCTTGTAAAAGATGTTAATGATCTTTCAAAAATTATGCATAAAGCTTTTGAAGTAGCTATGTCTGGTAGACCAGGACCAGTTTTAGTTGATATTCCAAAAGATGTACAATTTAAAAAAGCCACTTACAAAGGTAAAAAAGATTTTTCCAAAAAAAAATTAAATGGAAAAGTAAACAAAAAACTTAATACTAAGGATTTAGAAAACTTAATTAAAATGATCAAAGAGTCTTCTAAGCCAATATTTTATACTGGTGGTGGAGTTATAAACTCAGGACCAGAAGCCAGTAAGCTTCTTAGAGATTTAGTTTCTTTAACGGGTTTTCCTATTACATCAACATTACAAGGTTTAGGAGCATTCCCTGGAGACGACCCACAATTTCTAGGAATGCTGGGTATGCATGGAACCTATGAAGCTAACAATGCAATGCATGATTGTGATTTGATGATAAATATTGGTGCTAGATTTGATGACAGAATTACAGGAAAGGTCGATGAATTTTCTCCAAATTCTAAAAAAGTACATATTGATATAGATCCATCTTCTGTTGGAAAAAATATAAAAGTAGACCTAGCAATTATAAGCGATGTAACTCCTTTGCTTAAAAACTTGATAAAATTGTTTAAGGAAAAAAATAAAGACTTTTTAAACTCCAATAAACAAAAAACTGCAAAGTGGTGGAGCCAAATTGAGAGATGGAGACAAAAAAAATCTTTAAATTTTAAAAATAGTAATACAATTATAAAACCACAATACGCTGTTCAGAAACTTTATGAGTTAACTAAGAGCAAAGACACTTATATTACAACTGAAGTAGGACAGCATCAAATGTGGGCAGCCCAGCATTATAAGTTTAATAAACCTAATAGATGGATGACTTCAGGAGGACTAGGGACTATGGGATATGGATTACCAGCTGCCGTAGGAGTTCAAGTAGCAAACCCAAATAAATTAGTAATAGATATTGCAGGCGAGGCTTCAGTTCTTATGACCATGCAAGAAATGTCCACGGCTGTTCAATATAAATTACCTATTAAGATTTTTATTTTGAACAACCAATACATGGGAATGGTAAGACAGTGGCAAGAATTATTACATGAAAAAAACTACTCTGAAAGTTACACGGCAGCTTTACCCGATTTTGTAAAATTAGCTGAGGCTTATGGTTGTGTAGGAATAAGAGCCACAAATCCGAATGAATTAGAAGAAAAAATAAAAGAGATGATTGAAGTTGATAAACCAGTTATTTTTGACTGTGTAGTTGATAAAAATGAAAATTGTTTTCCTATGATACCGTCTGGAAAACCACATAATCAAATGCTATTAGGCGAACAAGATGAAAAAGAGGAAATTTCTGAGGAAGGAAAAACTTTAGTCTAATGAAAAAATCAAAATCTGCTTACAGCGAACCAGGTAAGTTAGGAAAAAAAGAAAATCATATAATCGTTGTTTGGGTTGATAACGAAGCTGGAGTTCTTGCTAGAGTTGTTGGTCTCTTTTCAGGAAGAGGATATAATATTGAGTCACTTGCAGTAGCAGAGGTTGATAAGAAAAAACATGTTTCCAGGATAACAATTGTCACTTCAGGTACCCCGCAAGTTATTGAACAAATCAAATTACAATTAAGAAAACTCATACCAGTTCATAAAGTAGCTGACTTTTCAAAAAATGATCCTAAAATTTTATTTCAGGAATTGGCTTTGTTCAAAGTCGTTTGCTCAAAAAAAAAACAAGAAAAGGCAAAAAAGCTATGTAAAAAACACAATCCTGTTGTATTAGATAGATCAAAAAACTCTTTTGTTATTCAAGTAACTGCATTAAGAATAGAAATTGATAAATTGGTTGAAGTTTTAAAACCTCTTGGGCTAGTTAGTATTTCTAGAACAGGAGCTGTAGCAATGACAAGAGGATCACAAGTTTTTAAGTAAAGTGAATTGGAGAAAATTATGAAAATGTATTACGAAAAAGATGCCGATGTAAGTCTTATTAAAAATAAAAAAGTAGCAATCTTTGGTTATGGAAGCCAAGGTCATGCTCACGCATTAAATCTTAAAGATAGCGGTGTAAAGGAAGTTGTAGTAGCGCTCAGAGAAAATTCTCAAAGTAAAAAAAAAGCAGAAAGTGAAGGCCTAAAAGTTATGGCTTTATCGGATGCTGCTGCATGGGCAGATGTTGTTATGGTATTGACACCAGATGAACTCCAATCACAAATTTATAAAAATCATATAGAACAGAGAATGAAAGCAGGATCAAGTTTGGCTTTTGCCCATGGTTTAAATATTCATTTTAATTTAATTAATGCTAGAAAAGATTTAGATGTTTTTATGGTTGCTCCAAAAGGTCCTGGTCATTTAGTTAGAAGTGAATTTCAAAAAGGTGGAGGAGTACCTTGCTTAATGGCAGTTCATAAAGATAGTTCTGGCAAAGCTAGAGATTTAGCAATGTCATATGCTTCAGCTATAGGAGGAGGCAAGTCTGGGATTATAGAAACTACCTTTAAAGACGAATGTGAAACTGATTTATTTGGTGAGCAGACAGTTTTGTGTGGAGGTTTAGTTGAACTTATTAAAAACGGTTTTGAAACCTTAACTGAAGCAGGTTATCCACCCGAGATGGCTTATTTCGAATGTTTGCATGAAGTAAAATTAATTGTTGACCTAATTTATGAAGGAGGAATAGCAAATATGAACTATTCAATTTCAAATACAGCTGAATATGGAGAGTATGTTTCAGGAAAAAAAATCGTAGATAATAAAACTAAAGAGCGAATGAAAGAAGTTTTAAAAGATATTCAGTCAGGCAAGTTTGCAAAGCAATGGATTGATGAATGCAAATCGGGCCAAAAAAATTTCCTAAAAATGAGAAAAGATTTAGCTGATCACGAGATTGAGAAAGTAGGAAAAAAGCTTAGAGCCCTGATGCCTTGGATTGCTAAGAATAAATTAGTCGACAAAGACAAAAATTAGCCCAAACTGATCCTAAAACTTATCTAAACTGCAAATATATTTTGCAAATTCTACTTTTAATTGTACTATGTTAAGGTTTTAATTTTTTATTAAATTTAAAGACACTAAAGACACTTATGAGCGATAAAAATAGAGTAATTATTTTTGACACTACGATGCGAGATGGAGAACAATCCCCAGGAGCATCAATGAGCTTAGAAGAAAAAATTCAAATTTCTAGAGTATTCGATGATCTTGGTATTGACATTATTGAGGCTGGATTTCCAATTGCTTCACCAGGAGATTTTGAAGCGGTAAATGCTATAAGTAAAATTTTAAAAAAATCTATTCCAGCTGGTTTATCAAGACATACAAAGAAAGATATTGATGCTTGTTATGAGGCATTAAAACCAGCGTCAAGATTTAGAATTCACACTTTTATTTCTACAAGTGAGCTTCATATGAAGCACAAATTAAACAAATCACCCGAGGAAGTATTAAATTCTATCAAAGAGCATGTTGCTTATGCTAGAAAATTTACAGACGATGTAGAATGGTCATGCGAAGATGGAACAAGGACTGATATGGATTTTATGTGTAAATCGGTTGAACTTGCAATTAAATCTGGTGCTACAACAATTAATATTCCTGATACAGTCGGATATACAGTTCCTTCAGAATTTAAAAAAATTATTGAGACATTAATTAATAAAGTTCCAAATATTGATAAAGCTATTTTATCAACTCATTGCCACAATGATTTAGGTTTAGCAGTTGCTAACTCTTTAGCGGGAGTCTCAGCCGGTGCAAGACAAGTTGAATGTACAATAAATGGAATCGGAGAAAGAGCAGGTAATGCCGCACTCGAAGAGATTGTTATGGCTATAAAAACAAGACCTGATTTAATGCCTTATGAAACAGGAATTAACACAAAATTATTAAGCAAAGCATCTAAAGTTGTCTCAAATGCAACAGGTTTTCCTGTACAGTTTAACAAAGCTATTGTAGGGAAAAATGCTTTTGCACACGAGTCAGGTATTCACCAAGACGGAATGTTAAAAAATAGAAATACTTACGAAATTATGACACCTGAAAGTGTTGGAGTAAAAAAAACATCCTTAGTTATGGGAAAACATTCTGGTCGACATGCTTTTAAAGACAAACTTAGCGATCTTGGTTATAGCGGAATAACAGACGATGTAATTCAAATAGCTTTTGGAAAATTTAAAGTTCTTGCTGATAAAAAAAAACATATTTACGACGAAGATATAGCAGCACTTGTAGACGATAGTTTAATTAAAGAAGAAAATGTAATTAAATTAAAATCTTTAAAAGTATTTGCTGGAACAGGTGAACCACAAAAAGCTGATATGACATTAGAAGTTTATGGAGAAATTAAGAAAGCATCAGAAACAGGTGACGGACCTGTTGACGCAATATTTAAATGCATAAAAAAACTTCACCCTCATGATGTAAGTCTACAACTTTACCAAGTACATGCTGTCACAGAGGGTACTGATGCTCAAGCAACTGTGAGTGTTAGAATTGAAGAAAAAGGAAAAACAACAGTTGGTCAAGCTGCTGATACAGATACTCTAGTAGCTTCAGCAAATGCTTATCTTAATGCCTTAAATAAAATGATAATAAAAAGAAAAAAAACTGCTCCACCATCTACGAGTTCTTCTTCCAATTATGGAGAGCAAAAAATGAAAGGAATATAAAAAATGTTTAAAATTGGAAATATTGCATCAATGTGGTCACAAGATATGGCCATTGATTTAGGAACAGCTAATACTTTAGTCGTTTTAAAAGGAAAAGGAGTTGTACTTAACGAACCTTCAGTTGTAGCAGTTATATCTGAAGGTGGAAAAAAATCAGTTTTAGCAGTAGGAGATGAGGCTAAAACAATGTTGGGTAGAACACCTGGAAATATTCAAGCTATAAGACCACTAAAAGACGGTGTAATAGCTGATTTTGTAGTTACAGAAGAAATGATTAAACATTTTATAAAGAAAGTTCATAAAAAAAATGCATTTGCTAATCCAAGGATTTTAATTTGTGTTCCTACTGGTTCAACTCCAGTTGAAAGAAAAGCCATTCAAGATTCTGCTTTAGCAGCAGGAGCTAGAAAAGTTCAATTAATTGAAGAACCTATCGCTGCAGCTATTGGTGCAGGCCTTCCTATATCTGAAGCTACTGGATCAATGGTAATTGATATAGGCGGTGGAACTACAGAAATTGCAGTTATGTCATTAGGAGGAGTGGTTTATTCCAAATCTCTTAGAGTAGCTGGCGATGCAATGGACATTTCTATAATAAACTATATGAGGAAAAAATTTAATCTTCTTGTTGGGGACTCAACCGCAGAAAAAATTAAAAAAGAAATAGGCACTGCTGTGCCTACTGGCACAAATACTTTTTTAATGAAAGGGAGAGATATTAGATCTGGAACACCAAAGGAAATTGCATTAACAGAGGAAGATGCATGCGAAGCATTAATGCCAATATTAAATCAAATGCTTGCTGGTATAAAAGAAGCTTTAGAAAATACACCTCCAGAACTTTCAGCAGACTTAGTGGATATGGGTTTAGTTTTAACTGGCGGAGGATCTCTTTTAAGAAATATCGACAAACTAATTTCAAAAGACACTGGCTTACCAGTCACTATAGCAGACGACCCTCTTTCATGTGTAGCTGTAGGTACAGGCAAAGCATTAGAAAATGAAGAATTATTTTCTACGATGTTGTCAGAATATTAATTTGTTTTATATATATAAATGTCTGCAAGTAGAGATGATTTTGGAATAGCTATACGTTCAGCCCTTTTACAAAAAGGAGCTAAGCAAAAATTTTCTTTATTTTTTTTAATTTGTTTTTCAATTGTAATTTTTTTTCTCGATAATTTTCCTAGTAGATTTATGGATACAACTAGGTCCATCCTAAATGATGGTATCTATAGAATTTCATCAATAGCTACTTCTCCATTAAAATTTGTTAGTTACTTAAATAATCAAGTAAAGGGACATTTTTTTATTTATGAAGAAAATAAAATTTTAAGAAGTGAATTAGAAGAATTTAAGAAAAAAGACTTTAAAGAAGAATTTTTATTTACTGAGAATGAAAGATTTAAAAAGATATTAGGCTCACGAGAGTCTCTTCCTGACAATGTTGTTTTATCAAAAGTATTAATGGACAAAGAAAGTCCTTTTTTAAAATCAATTATAATTAATAAAGGAACTAGATCCAAAATTCAAAAAGGTATGCCTGTTTTAGATAATGCCAATTTACTAGGAAGAGTAGTTGAAGTTAACTATTTATCATCAAGAGTTTTGTTACTTAATGATTTAAATAGCCGAGTTCCTGTAACAATTGAGAACACCTCAGCACAAGCTATTTTAACGGGAACAGGACTAAGCAAACCCAAATTAGAATATCTACCAGAACTTTTTCAAGCAACCCAAGGAAGTACAGTATTTACTTCTGGAAAAGATGGTATTTTTTCCCCAGGTATACCCATAGGAAAAATTGAATTAAATGATGGAAAAATAAATGTAAAATTGTTTTCTGATCCTAATCAAATAACATTTGCAAGTATAATTCTAAGCAATGCTCTAATGGATACCTCTACGAGAGGAAGTTATTAAATGGCTATTTTTTATAAAAACTTCAGAAGAGGATTTATAAATTCTGCTCCTCTTTTATTGCTATATTTTTTATCTATAACTGAACTTGATACTGAGTTTAGTAATTATTTTGAAATTTTGTCATTTAATTTACAGCTTATAGTTATTTATTATTGGTACCTTAAAATTCCGTCTATTCTTGGAAATGTTCATATATTTACCGCTGGCATTATAAACGACATAATTATGGGTTTACCGATGGGCATAAGCTCACTGGGTTATTTAACAACTGCGCTAGTTGCCATATATGTAAGAAATGTAACTTTAAAAATGACACTATTTACAGACTGGTTCACTTTTGTAATAGCAATATTTTTTTCCAATCTGACATATTTAATTTTAATTAATAATTTTTCAGAAATTAATATTCATTATTCAAATCTTTTTTACAACTCTCTTTTTACTTTTTTATTTTTTCCAGTTTTTTGGTTTTTATTCAATTCTTATCAATTTATTACAAACTTAGGTAAAGATGATTAGTTTTCCTTCAGGCACAATTAATAAATCTAAAATGATCAGTCGAAGGATGTTTTTACTTTCTACTGCTAAAGCTATTGTGCTAGTTGGTATCTTTGGAAGACTAGTTTCTTTACAAATTAATGAAAGCAAAAAGTATAGAACTCTTTCAGATAAAAATAGGTTTAGAGAATGGAGACTTGCACCAAAAAGAGGATTGATAAAAGATTTTTTTGACAATGAAATAGCATCAAATGAAAAAGTTTATCAACTTCACATTACACCAGAGAATACTCCAAACATTGACAATTTGCTTTTTAGACTTAAAGGAATTTTAAATTTATCTAATGAAAAAATATTTTCTTTAAAAAGAAAAATATCAAAACAGAAGCCTTGGGAACCAATTATTGTCTCAGACAATTTAACTTGGTCAGAATTTTCAAGAGTAAATCTATTTTTACATGAATTACAAGGTGCTGAACCATTAGTTTCAGTTGCTAGAGTCTATCCTTATAAATCTACCTCACACATTGTTGGATATGTGTCTGAAGTAAGTGCTAAAGACCTTAAAGAAAAAGAATATCTAAGAGATATGTCAGTTACAGGAATTGCAGTGGGAAAAACTGGCTTAGAAAACAAATTAGACAAAGATATAATTGGAAAAGTTGGTTTTCAGAGATATGAAGTAAATGCTTATGGAAAGAGGATTCGCCAAATTCAAATTGACAAAGGACAACCGGGAGAAAATTATAAAACTACAATTGATCTTGAAGTTCAAAATTTTACTTCTGATCTGATGAAAGAGGTTAGTGGCGCTACTTGTGTAATGGATATTTACAATGGTGATATAATTTCAATGGTTTCCTCTCCAACATATGATCCAAATGCATTTGTACATGGAGTTTCATCGAAAGAATGGGAATATTTATTAAACCACAGAGACAAACCATTAATCAATAAGGCAGTAGCTGGCCTTTATCCTCCAGGCTCTACTATCAAGACCCTAGTAGCATTAAGTGCATTAGAAAACGATATCGCAAGCCCTGAATTAACAGTTAGATGTACGGGTGCTATTGAATTTTATGGTGAAAAATTTCACTGTTGGGAAAAAAAAGGTCATGGCTTCATGAAAATGAGAAGTGCTATAAAACGTTCTTGCGATGTATATTTTTATGAAATAGCCAGAAGATTAGGAGTAGATAGATTATCAGTAACTGCAAAAAAATTTGGTTTAGGTAAAAAAGTTTTAGATGAATTGTTTGAAGAGAGATCAGGAGTAGTTCCAAATACTAAATGGAAAAAAAAATACATAGGAAAAAATTGGTATCTTGGGGAAACTCTCCACTCAGGAATAGGACAAGGATATTTTCAAAGTACACCTTTACAGCTTTGTTTGATGACTGCCCAATTAGCAAATGGAGGTTATGAAATTAAACCAAGAGTTTTAACTAATAATAAATCTTCAAATAATTTAAAAGATTATATTAAGTATAAGAACGAAAACCCTAACGATCCTCTTCCAGTTGACTTATTAGTTTCAAATTTTAACTTAAACCCTTTATTTCAAAATCAAGAAAATATAAATTTTATAAAAGACGCAATGTTTGCATCTACAAATGAACCAGGCGGTACATCATTTGCATCTAGACTTAAGAGTAAAAAGTTTATGTTTGCAGGTAAGACTGGCTCATCTCAAGTAAAACGATTTACTCAAGAACAGAGAGAAGCAGAAATTAAACAAAAAGATTTGAAATATAAAGATAGAGATCATGCTCTTTTCATTGCTTTTGCTCCTTATATTAATCCAAAGTATGCAATAAGTGTTATTGTTGAACATGGTGGATCAGGAAGCAGTGCTGCCGCTCCTATAGCAAAAAAAATAATTAAAAAAGTTTTAGAAAGAGATGATTTAAGGAACTCTCAAATTTATAAAAATGGAAAAGAAATTTAATGTTTGCTTCTAGAAGAATTCATTCAAACTTGTCTTTTGCAGATAAGATTTATTCAATGGATTACATTCTATTGTTTCTAGTTTTAATGTTGGGAATTATAAGCATGTTTGCAATGTATTCAACAGCTGGTGGCAAGTTTGACTATCACACCAAAAGTCATATTCTTAGATTTGCAGTTTTCTTCATGCTATTATTTTTTGTTGCATTTTTTGAACTCAAATTTTGGTTTCAAAGTAGTTTATTAATTTATATAATTTTTTTAATATTATTACTGGGAGTAAAATATTTTGGTCTTACATCTTCAGGATCACAAAGATGGATCAATCTCTACATAATTAATTTACAACCTTCTGAGCTAATGAAAATTGGTCTTATAATGTTTCTTTCAAAATATTACCATAGAATTCCAGTTCAGGATGTAAATAAAATAAAATTTTTAGCTCTACCTATTATTGCATTAATTTCTCCAGTGCTATTAGTTGTAGCGCAACCCGACCTTGGCACAGCTCTTTTAATTGCTGCTGGTGGAGTTGTAGTAGCTTGGCTAGCTGGAGTTAGAATAAAGTTTTTTGCTTATGCTTCGATTTTGTTTATTTCACTAGCCCCTATAGCTATTTCCTTTTTAAAACCTTATCAGAAAACAAGAATTTTAACTTTTTTAAATCCTGATAGAGACCCCTTGGGTGCTGGTTATCAAATAATCCAGTCAAAGATAGCTATTGGTTCAGGTGGTTTTTTTGGAAAGGGATTTTTAAATGGATCCCAAAGTTATCTGGATTTTCTCCCTGAAAAACATACTGACTTTATATTTACCCTTTTTTCTGAAGAATTTGGTTTTTTTGGATCAACTTTTATCTTACTTTTGTACTTTTTAATTGTATCTAGGATTATAAGAATTGGGCACAATACAAGAAGTAATTTTGGCAAGCTTTTTTGTTATGGCTTTGGGACCGCTTTCTTCATATATGTAGCTGTAAATATGGGCATGGTTTTAGGATTGTTACCGATAGTAGGTGCACCATTACCAATAATGTCATATGGCGGGTCATCAATGTTAGCCATAATGTTTGGTCTTGGTATTGTTATGTCATGCCAAATTCATAAAGATTCCCCCGTTAATTAGTTAAATTGACCTATTTTGGCAATTTTTTTTCAATTAATACTTGTTTATATGTTCAGTTGATGGTTAAATTTAAAAATAAAAAATATGTTTGGATCAGATAAGAAAAAAATATTTAGCGAAAAAAGAAAAGATACTGAGAGGTCTTTAATAAGTGAGACTGTAAGTATTGATGGTGCTGTCAATAGTTCTGGCTCAATAGATATTGCTGGGTTAATAAAAGGTCCGGTTATTTCTCAAGAAGTAGTAATTAAAGATACAGGATCAATATCGGGTCAAGTCGAAGCCGATAGAGTGGAAGTCCATGGACATTTAGATGGGAAAATATCAGCTAAAAATGTTGTTGTAGGACAAACGGGAGTTGTTAAAGGAGATATTGAATTCGGTGAAAATTTAAGAACAGAAGAAGGAGCTGATATCGAAGGTTATATAAAAAAATCAGCATCAGCAGGTAGAGAAGAGGCAAAAACAGCAGGTGATTTCTTATTTTCTAAAGCAAAAAAAGAACAAAAACCAAAAAAGAACGGCAAACCGGAGTCTACTGTAAACAAAGACAAAGAGTCGGAAGCGCTGATATAATTCGACACACTATAAATCAACTAAGGTTTAAAATATAAATAGTTTTTGTATGAAAAATTACAAATGTAAATCTGTTGGTATAGTAGGAGCTGGCATACAAGGAGTATGTATTGGTCTCCAACTGATTAAAAAAGGGGTTTCAGTTTCGATTTTTGATAGAAACGATCCCGGCAGCATGACATCATATGGTAATGCAGGGCACTTTTCACCTTATGCTGTTTTACAATTAAACAGACCTGATGTCTTATATGATGTTCCTAAAATGCTTTTTAGTTCCTATGGACCTCTAGCTTTGAGATGGAATTATATCCCTAAAATGATTCCATGGATAGTCCATTATTTAAAATCATGCAATAAAAAATCAATGATGCATACCGCAAAGTATATGCATCAAATATTAAATTTGTCTATGGATGCTTATGAGGAAATTTTTCAAGAGATTGATACAACTAATTTAGTTGAAAGAAAAGGTATAATTTATATTTGGACTAAAGATAATTTAAAAAGTAGAAAACTTGAAATCAAAGTAAGAAACGAACTTGGTATCAAACAAAAACTTTTAACGAGAGATGAAATTTTGGATTTAGAGCCAAATTTAAGCCCAGTATTTCATGAAGGTGTACTATACGAGGACGCAATTCATGCTAGAGACCCTTATGGCATAACAAAAAAAATATTTGAAATTTTTCTCAAAAAAGGGGGAAAATTTTTTAAAGAAAATGTTAAAAATTTAAAACAGATAAGTAAAAATGAAACAACTATAAAAACAGAAACCAAAGATTATAATTTTGAAAAAATAATAGTCGCTAGCGGTGCATTCTCAAAAACATTAACAGACCAACTCAATGAAAATATTCCACTAGACACTGAAAGGGGTTACCATATTCATTTTAAAGGTATGGACCATTTAATAAGTCGCCCAGTAATTTTTTTAGACAGAGGTTTTGGAATGACTCCTATGAATCAAGGTTTAAGAGCAGTTGGAACAGTTGAACTTGGAGGATTAAAAAATCCACCTTCAAAAAAGAGAATTGATTATGTTGCAAGATGCGCTAAAGAACTATTACCTCAACTTGATAAACATGACGATGAATGGTTAGGTTTCAGACCAACATTACCAGATTTTCTTCCTATATTAGGCCCATCATTAAATAATAAGAATATAATTTATGCTTTTGGCCACCATCATTTAGGCTGGACATTGGGCGCTATCACGGGCAAGATTATTTCGGGTATTGTTATGGAAGAAAAAACTAATTTAGATTTATCTCCTTACAGCTCTTCGAGATTTAATTAGGAACTAATTTGTCAAAAAATTACTTAGCTTACACACTGCTTATACTTGCCACATTTTTTTGGTCAGGAAATTTTATAATAGGAAAATTTGCTTACTTATTTGAAGTTCCTCCATTAACCCTAAACTTTTTTAGATGGGCTTCAGTTTGGCTTATTTTAATGCCTTTTACTTATAAAAATATTTATAAGAATTTACCAAATGTAAAAAAACACTGGTTTGTAATTAGTTTTATGGGAATTATTACAATAAGCATGTTTAACTCAGTAGTATATTTTGCACTTAATTATACACAAGTAATTAATGCTGTTTTAGTTCTTGCGGCTATTCCAGCAGCTACAATTGTTCTTTCTTCTTTAATGAATGTTGAAAGAACAAATATTTTCCAATTATTAGGATTATTTTTATCAATAATAGGAATTGCTACAATAATTTCTAATGCAGACATTCAAAGAATAATTTCTCTTAGTTTTAACAAAGGAGATTTATGGATGCTAGTTTGCGTATTTACTTGGGCTATTTATTCAACTTTACTAAAAAAATATAAATTTGAATTTTCACAGTTCTCTTTAATACAATTAATGGTTTCAGTAGGAATACTTTTCTTAATTCCACAATTCTTTTATGAAAAATCGATTGGTTTAGATGTAAATTTTAATAAAGCATTTTTTATTATTCTTTTTTATGTTGTAGTTTTCCCAGCAATTGCTGCTTATTATTGTTGGCAGAAAGGCGTAGAGATGGTTGGACCTAATCGAGCTAGTATGTTCATTCAGCTCATGCCATTATTTAGCGCTATACTGGCTATCATTATATTTAAAGAAAAATTTGAATTATATCATTTTGCAGGAGCCTTTTTTATAGTAACGGGTATTTATTTTTCTAACAAAAAAGCACATGATTAAAGTAGCTGTATTAGACGACTATCAAAATGTTTTTGAACAGATTATTGATACAGGTGCTTATAAAAATCAATTTGATTTTGAAATATTTAATCAACCTTTTCAAAATGAAGAAGAGGCAATCATCTCGCTTAAAGACTTTAATGTTTTGTTTGTTATGCGAGAACGAACACCCATTACAAAATCTTTAATTAGCAGTTTGCCGAATCTTAAATATATTATGACTAGTGGCATGAGAAATAATGCCATCGACATTGAATTTGCAAAAAGAAAGAATATTTTAGTCTGTGGAACTGAAATAAATCAAAATCCTGCAGCTGAAATTACTTGGGCTTTAATATTAGGGTTAATTAGAAACATAAAACAAGAAATTGACAATATGTTTCAAGGTTATTGGCAAACAACCATTGGACTCGAATTAAAAGGTAAAGTTTTAGGTTTAATAGGATTAGGAAAAATTGGCTCACAAGTTGCAAAAGTAGGAAAAGCTTTTGGTATGGAGGTAGTTGCATGGAGTGAAAATTTAAATTTAAATAAAGCAAGTGAACTAGGTGTTCTTCCAATGAGTAAAGATGATCTTATTAAAAACTCAGATATAATTTCAATACATGTTGTATTGGGAGATAGATATAAAAACTTAATTACAAAAAAAGAATTTGAAATGATGAAAAAAACATCATTTTTAATTAATACATCAAGAGGACCTATCATTAATGAAAAAGATTTAATAGATGCTTTAGATAAAGAAAAAATTGCAGGCGTCGGGCTAGATGTTTATGACCAAGAACCTCTACCCCAAGATCATAAGTTAAGATTTTTTCCAACTGCGTTATTATTACCACACCTGGGTTATGTGACTGCTGAAAACTACTCTAAGTTTTATTTTCAAATGATACAAAATCTTAAGGCCTGCCTTGATAATAAACCAATAAGAATTTTAAAATAATAAAATAAAATGTTTACAATTGTTAGTTGAATTTGATAGGCTTGTTATGAACAGGTGATTTGTTTTTACGCAAGAGTATAAATGCAATAAATACCTGGAGATATAGAAGTATGAGAAAATTTTGGAGTTTAATACTATTAGTTTTTGTATTGACTGGCTGCGCAGAGTCAATGGTAATGCTTGGACCTATGTCAGGAGCTGCAGGTGGAAATGTAGCAAGATCATCTTTTAGTTCAGCGGTAAGCTATGGTATTCAAAAACAAACTGGTAAAAGTCCTATTGAGCACTTGTTAAATCAAAAAAAAGAAAACAAAAACAGTGCTGATCTTAAGAAAAACAAGTTTGATCTTCTTAAAAAGGACATAAAGTTAGTTCAAAACTGTTTGAGCTTCCTTGAGCCAATGAGTGCAGATGCATGCACAGATATTAAAAACAGAATTTTAAATTTATCAAAAGTTAAAAATCTTAATTAAAAACAAGATATTCTTAAATTTTCTATAATAATTTTTTGAAAACAACTGGCTGATACCAATTTTTTTTGGTATTTTTTATTGTGAAAAAAAAATATTCTATTTTAAGCATATTAAAAAACACTCTTTCTCATCATGAAAAATGGGAAAAGATGTGGCGTAACCCCGAACCCAAAAAATCCTACGAAGCAATTATTATAGGTGGAGGGGGGCATGGACTTGGAACAGCCTATTATCTTGCTAAAGAACATGGAATAAAAAATATAGCTGTTATTGAAAAAGGATGGCTCGGTAGCGGAAATACTGGACGAAATACAACTATTATAAGATCTAATTATCTTTGGAACGAAAGTGCATTTTTGTATGATCATTCTTTAAAACTTTGGGAAAATTTATCTTCAGAACTAAATTATAATGTAATGTTTAGTCAAAGAGGAGTCATGAACCTCGCACATAATGAGCATGACATAAAAGAAATGAAAAGAAGGATAAGTGCAAATAAACTTAATGGTTTAGATTCTCGTTGGATAAGTAAAAATGAAATTAAAAAACTTGTTCCTATAATGAATACAGATAATTTAAGATATCCAGTTCTTGGGGCTGCTTTTCAACCTAGAGGAGGAGTGGCACGCCACGATGCTGTTGCATGGGGTTTTGCAATGAGAGCAGACGAGATGGGAGTGGACATTATTCAAAATTGTGAAGTAAAAAGTATTAAAATAAATAATGGAAAAGTAGAAGGAGTAGAAACTTCAAAAGGATTCATTAGATCTGATAAAGTAGGGGTGGTAGCATCAGGTCACACAAGTATTTTAGCCGCTACTGCAGGAATAAAATTACCTCTACAAAGTAGACCATTACAAGCTTTAGTGTCTGAACCGATAAAACCAATTATTGATACAGTTGTAATGTCTAATGCAGTTCATGCTTATGTTAGTCAATCAGATAAGGGTGAGCTAGTAATTGGAGCAGGAACCGATGGATATAATTCATTCACTCAAAGAGGTGGTTATAATATTATTGAAGACACTATAAGAGCGATGGTTGAACTCTATCCAATTTTTGGAAAAATGAAAATGTTAAGACAATGGGGTGGTATTGTAGATATTTGTCCAGATGCAAGTCCGATAATCAGTAAGTGCGATGTAAAAGGTTTATATTTTAATTGCGGTTGGGGAACTGGTGGATTCAAAGCCACACCTGGAAGTGCGAATGTTTTTGCTTATACAATAGCAAAAGATGAACCTCACAAAATAAATGCTGCTTTTAGTTTAGATCGTTTTACTACAGGTAAATTAATTGACGAACATGGAGCAGCGGCTGTAGCCCATTAAAAAAAATGCTTATAATAAAATGTCCATATTGCGGTGAAAGAGACCAGTCAGAATTTACAAATGGCGGAGAAGCACACATAGCAAGACCAAAAAATCCTGAATCAATTTCTGATGAGAAGTGGGGAGAATATGTTTTCTTCCGCTCAAATCCAAAAGGAATTTTTCACGAACGTTGGGTCCATTCTCATGGTTGCAGAAAATGGTTTAATGCAGTGAGAAATACTTCAACCGACGAGATATTGAAAATCTACAAACTTGACGAAAAAGCTCCTGAAACAAAGGATTTTAAAAACACTCTTAACTCTCCATCTGGTGAACCAGATTTGGGTTCAGGTAATTTTACTGTAAAAAAATGAAATCTCTAAACGATAATACAAATCTATATGTAAAAGAAAAAAAAATTTCTTTTAAATTTGATGGAAAAAAATATTTTGGTTTTGAGGGCGATACCATTGCATCTGCTTTATTAAGAAACAACATTAGTTTAATAGGACGAAGTTTTAAATATCATAGACCTAGAGGGATTTATACTTGTGGAATAGAAGAACCTAATGCTTTAGTTCAAATTCTTAATGAACACAACGAGCCCAATGTACGAGCAACAGTAAAAAGAATTTACGAAGGTATTATTATTGAAAGCCAAAATCGTTGGCCATCATTAAATATAGACATTGGATCAATTAATAATTTATTATCACCAATTTTTTCTGCTGGTTTTTATTATAAAACATTTATGGGGCCTAAAGGTTTCTGGAAAAAAGTTTACGAGCCTATAATTAGAAAAACAGCTGGGCTGGGAAAACCTCCAAAAGAATTTAGATCGAAAAGCAATCATAACTATCATAATGTTGATGTTGTAATTATTGGAGCAGGCTTGACTGGCCTCCTAGCAGCTAAAAAATTTATTGATACTGAATATGATGTATTATTAATAGAGCAAGACAGTTTCTTAGGTGGAATAATAAAAAATTCGAATAAAATAGAAAGCATTGAAGAAAAAAATAAAATTAAATGGCTTGAAGATACTGAAAAACTAATAAAAAACTCTAAAAATATAAAAATTTTAAAAAATACCCTAGTGACATCATATAATTTTAGCAATTCTTTAATTGCTCTGGAGGATAAATTTATTGGTGAGTCTCCAAAAAATCATAGACCTGAACTTACACTTCACAAGATTAGAACAACACATACAATTTTAGCAAACGGTCATATAGAAAGATTTATTTCATTTAGAAATAATGATTTACCTGGAATTATGCTTGCCGAGTCTTTTGAAAAATACATACACAGATATGGAGTAGTCCCAAACATGAATCCTGTGATTTTTACAAACAACTCCTCTGCTTTAAGTCTAATAAAATCACTAATTAATTTAAATTGTTTACCACTAGCTTACATTGATTCTAGAGAAGAAAAATCTATAGAAGATGAAACTTTAAAAATTTTATCTGAAAAAAACATACCCACTTACTATAATTCAGAAATAGAAGGTTGCGAAGGAAACAAGATTGTAGAAAAAATTTTTATTAGAAATAGTAATGATAAAATAACTAAAATCAGAGCATCTATGATTTGTGTTTCTGGTGGCGTTAATCCAGATGTAAATTTGTTTACACAATCTAAAGGATTAATCAAATGGGATAACAAACATTTGACTTTTAAACCTCATGCGCCTTTTCAAAACACAATAACTTTAGGATCAGCTAGTGGTAATTTTAACTTTAATAAAATAGAAGAAGAAATTAATGATAAATTAAAATTTTTAAATGTAAAAGACTCAAAAATTAAATTAAAAACATCATGTTGCGATGAACTTCAAATTAAAGAACTTTGGGCGACAAAAAATATTAAAGAATCTTTATGGTCAAAATCTTTTATTGATCTTCAAAACGATGTAACGATTAAAGATCTTAAACAAGCTGTAACGGAGGGATTTGATCGTATAGAGCATTTAAAACGTTTTACTACTAATAGCATGGGTACTGACCAAGGAAAAATAAGCAGTATTAACTCTTTAGGAGTAATTTCAAAAATTTTAAAAAAAAATATTTCTGATGTTGGTACAACAATTTATAGACCACCTTACGCACCTCTTAGCTTCTCAGCTATAGCAGGTAGAAGCACTTATGAATTTTATGACCCTCAAAGAAAAACTCCTATTCACTCTTGGCATTTAAAAAATCAAGCTATCTTTGAAGATGTCGGTCAATGGAAAAGACCATGGTATTTTAAAAGACACGCTAGGGAAACAATGCACGAAGCTGTACAAAGAGAATCTAGGGAGCTTAGAAAGAGTGCAGGAATTTTAGATGGCAGCACACTTGGAAAAATAGAGATAAAAGGAAAAGATGCGTTGGAATTTATGAATCTTATGTACACAAATGCATTTACAAAAATGAAACCTATGACAGCAAGATATGTTTTAATGTTAGGTGAAGACGGAATGATAAAAGATGATGGAATAGTATGCAAAATAAGTGATGAACATTTTATAGCTACAACTACAACTGGCGGCGCTCCTAAAGTTTTATCAGATATGGAGGAATATGCTCAGACTGAATGGCCTCAAATGAATGTTTACATGAATTCAATTACCGAACAGTTTTCTACATTTAATATAAGTGGACCAAAATCTAGAGCGATAATGAGGAAAGTTTTTAGCAATATTGATTTTAGCAATGATAAATTTCCATTCATGTCTTTCAATACATTTGATTATTTAGATACAAAGGTAAGAATAATGCGAGCTAGTTTTACAGGAGAACTAGGTTATGAAATTTATGTTCCCCCAAAATATGCTTTAGAACTTTGGGAAAAAATTTTTGCTTACGGTACAAATCTAGGTTTAATACCTTATGGAACAGAAACTATGCATCTTTTAAGAGCTGAAAAAGGATATGTTGTAATAGGACAAGATACAGACGGGACTGTAACACCTATTGACCTAAATCTTAACTGGATGATTGGAAAAAACAAAAAAGATTTCATAGGCAAAAGATCATTATCAAGAAGTGATACAGCAAGAACTGATCGAAAACAATTAGTAGGAATCTTAACATTGGACAGAGGAAAAAATATTGAAGAAGGACAACATATTGTCGAACAAAAAAATTTACCAAGAAATATTGATAAACCTGTAGATTATTTAGGACATATTACCTCTAGTTATTATAGCCCAACTCTTAATCGATGTGTTGCCATGGCCTTATTAAAAAATGGTAATCAACTAATTGGAAAAAAATTATTTGTATCCAGATCCTCCGGTTTAGAAAATACTGAGGTTGAAGTAGTCAAACCTACATTTCTTGACCCAGAAAATAAAAGGTTATTATCATGAAAGAAGTAATTTCATTAAGTGGGATAGATATTTTTCAACATAACTTTCAACAAGTTTTGATCAGAAGTAATGGAGGAGAAAATTTGAGCAAGATGATTAAAGAGGAAACTTCCCTAGATGTTCCTAATGAAAATTTAAAGATCTCTGCAAACAAAGAATCTCTTCTTGCTAAAAATTCTTTTGATCAATGGAGTCTTATTTATTTAAAAGAAAAAAGTCACAAAGATTTGATAAAATTTGTTTCATCAATAAATTTAGATCAATCTATGCTAGCTTCTGACTATTCTTATGGACAAGTATATTTTAATATTTCTGGAGAAAAAAGAAATTTTTATTTAAATAAATTAACTCATTTTGATTTAAGACCTAAAAAATTTTTAGTTTCAACTATGGCGCAGACACTTATAGCTGGAATAGATTGTTCAATTTATAATTTCAACGATAATTATATTATAACTTGCAATAAATCTTTTGAAGGCTATTTTAAAGAGCGATTGCTAGATGCTATAAATTTATAATGAAAAATCAGAAAAATGTATTAGGTGAAGATTTAGAGAACTGTTCAAATAATCCTTTAACTGGATGGTTTAGGGACGGGTGTTGTAATACAGATGAAAATGATCGAGGTTTACATACAGTTTGTGTAAAAGTAACTGATGAATTTCTTATATGGTGTAAAGAATCTGGTAATGATTTAATTACACCCCATCCAGAATTTGGGTTTCCCGGTCTAAAAAATGGAGACAAATGGTGTGTTTGTGCCAGCTGGATTGCTAGAGCAATAGAAGAAGGAAAAGGTTGCCCAATATACTTAAAAAAAACTCACGAAAAAACTTTAGATTTAATTCCTATTGAAAAGTTAAAAAAATTTGCAGTTGACTTGTCTTAAATTTTATTTTTTTTGGTTATCAGGATTTGATAAATCAGCACCTGTTGTTGGATCAAGCTCAATACCTAAAGGTGTAATATCTCGAGGTAAAGGTGTAAATGTTGAGTCCGGGTTATCTTCTAATTTCCTTTGAGATAATCTATAAAGCCCATAAATTACGACTGGCAATAAAAACAAAATTAAATGTACAAAAAAACCATTAGGACCAAACTTTAACATAAGCAAAGAACAAATTAGCGGCCCTGTCATTGCCCCAAGTCCAAAAATTATATTTAAACCAGCACCTGCTGAAACAAATTTTTCTTTTGTTATACGATCGTTTACCAAAGCAAGGATTAACGAAAATAAAGGTAAAACCATACCTGCTAGCAAGGTTATAAATATAAATAATTTTAATTTATCAAAAGAAGTCGTAAAATAATTAAATCTCACAGCACTTTCTAAAAATAAATTATTAAGTCTCATACCTGAAGAAAAAATTGAAAAGATAGAAAAAATAATAGCTAAAAATGCGCATAGGATTATTACTTTTCTCCTATCAATGTTGTCAGAGAAACTCCCAATTGGCCACTGAAATAAAGCACCTGCTAAAGTTATTAAAACCAATAGTACTGATGTATCAAAGATAGATAAGTTCATAACCGTTGCATAAACTGCGGACATGGTAAATATTGCTGAAAAAGTAAATCCAATACAAAACATTGATATACTTCCAAAAGGTGAAGTTTTAAATAATTCATTAATTGACATAGATCCAATTTTCTTAAACTTAGGCGGCTTTCTTTTAGTCAATAAAATAGGTATTAAGGCAATTGAAAAAAGAAGTGAAATTAAAATAAAAGGTTCATAATTTATTGGACTACTAAAATTTAAAAGCATATTTCCAATAGCAAAACCAAAAAATGTAATAAACATATATAAGGATAGAACTTTACCTCTATTTCTATTGTTCGCTCTATCGTTTAGCCAACTTTCTACAATTATCAAAATTGCAATAACACTAAACCCATGCAGAAATCTTATTAATGTCCAAACATATGGATTAACAAATACTACATGTAACAATGAGCTTAGCGAAGCTACAGATGCAAATGCAGCGAAGACTCTTATATGTCCAACTCTACTAATTATTTTTGGAGAATAATGTGCCCCAAAAAAATAACCTATAAAATATCCAGACATTAATGATCCAGTTGATATATAATCAAAATTTTCTAAAACTGCTCTTACTCCTAAAAGATTTCCTTGAAAACCGTGAGCAGTTATTAAAACTGCAAAACCAGCAAATAAAGCCCATGAATTTTTTAAAATTTTTCCCATGATGGGCTGTCTTTAAACCTTATTTTTAAAAATTCAACTAATATTGTTAATGTGAGTAAGGGTTACGGTTAAAAATTTTTTTAACATAAGGTTCAAAATCTTTAAGGGTCAATGATTTATAGTTTGGATCAAAGGATTTCTGATCCCATTTTTCGCAAAAGTCTAATGTTTCTTGATAGTATTTGTGATTTTTAAATTTGTCTCTTTCATTTTTATTACCTCCTAAATGGTGAGCATAATAATACATTTGAAATATTCCATGCTTTTCTACAATCCAATGGATCTTTTCACTCACATAGGGTTTTAAAACTGCAGCAGCATATTCAGCATGATTTAAAGGAGCTAATTCATCACCAATGTCATGTAAAAGGGCAGCAACTATCATTTCATCACTAGCACCATCTTTCATAGCTCTGGTTGCAGTTTGGAGAGAGTGCTCGAGTCTAGAAATTTTATAACCTTCTAAAGTATTAGTTAAATTACCCATAAAGTTTAAAATTCTTTCTCCAGTATTTTTAATAAATTTTTTCTCATGTTTATCTAAAAGAAGATAATCTTCCTTAGAACCTTTTTTCATTTCATTGAAACTAACTTTATCCATTAAGTTTTAATCTTTTTTTCAGGAGCTTCATTCTACTCCCAGCAGAGTCATGGTCAATGTAACACCCTTGTAAATGTCTTTCACCAATTTTCATATTATAAGAAGTTCGTCCATGAAGGGTTCTATAATTGTCCATTACTATTATATCACCAGGTTGTAATTTAAATTCAATCATAAATTTTTTTGAATTACAAAGTTTAATGAAAAAAGTTCTAGCTTTATAAAACTGATTTAATTGGTCTTTTTTAAGAACTGGAACATAATCTAATCTTGGGCTAAGTCTAACTTTTTTAGTTTTACCGTTTTCATCTAACTCAATAGTTTTTCCCCAATTTTCAAGAAAAGTATTTTTATCTTGATATGTAAAACGAATTTTTACATTAGTAAGCACCTTAAATATTTTTGGAAATTTTTTTCTTAGATACTCAGCAACAGCAAAGCCATCAGTTAATGTTGAGTTTCCACCCAAGCTATCATTTTTGATACAGTGTAATATCTGTATACCAGGAATAGGTTTTCTATAAGGATTATCTGTATGTAATGACAAAGCATAAGATGTATAGGCTAAGTCAGTTGCTTTTCGAACTGATTGCACATTAAACAAAGTTCCAAAGTTAGTAGGCCTTAAAGAACCAATAGAGTTAGCAAATTTTATGATAAAATTTTTTTTATTTGGAGCTTTTTTTGCTATTGCAAAGCCATATTTATAAAAATTATTTAAAAAGTTATAACCATCTTTTCTTTCAAACATTTTTTCTTTGTATTTGAAAATTGGTCTACTTCTTATTTTGCTTGTCCATAAACAAATATTAGCATATTTATTTTTATTTAATTCTTGGATGATATCCTTAATTTGATATTTAGATTCTACTCCATCAGAAAACTTTACTTTTAAATTTTTTTTATTGATTAAAGCTTTTTGAATTTTAATTTTACTATTTAAATCAGATGGTTCATACAATCTTTGTCCATTATTTTTATCTAGTAGTTCAGGGTTGGTTACTCTTTCACGAAGCCACAATGGGTGGATCTCTAAGTTTTTTTTATCAAGAAGAACAAAAATTTTCTTATTTTTTGCGACTCCTATTTTCATACAATAACTATATATATTTTTTTACATATTTCCATACTTTGGACCACCTCCACCTTCAGGTGCTACCCAAGTAATATTTTGAGATGGTTCTTTAATATCGCATGTTTTACAATGTATGCAATTTTGCGAATTTATAATAAATTTTTCTTGTTGAACTTCATATACTCCTACCGGACAATATCGTTGAGCTGGTTCGTCATACTCTTGAAGTGTATATTTGATGGGTAAATTTGGATCCTTTAATTTTAAGTGTACTGGCTGATTTTCTACATGGTTTGTTCCAGTCAAATAAACAGAGCTAGTTTTATCAAATGTAAGTTTTCCATCTGGTTTAGGATATTCTATCTTAGCCATTTGACTTGCAGATTTCAAAGCTTCATGATCTGAATGTTTATGTTTTAAAGTAAATGGCAATTTACCTCTAAACAAAATCTGATCTAAACCCGTAAAAATTATTCCCAAAATTAAACCCCATCTAAAGCTTGGTTTTACATTTCGTGCTGAATGAAGTTCTTTAAATACCCAACTTTTTTTAAATATTTCCTCATAATAGGAAAGTTTCCTTTTATTTTTAATATGTTCCACAATAGTTTCAGCAGCAATCATTCCACTTTTCATTGCCGTGTGTGTTCCTTTTATCTTTGGCATATTTAAAGTTCCTGCGTCACATCCAACTAATAGAGCGCCGGGCATATACATTTTAGGTAAACTTTGAAGACCACCTTCAATTAAAGCTCTTGCGCCAAAAGAAATTCTTTTTCCTCCCTCAAGCATTTTTCTAATAGCTTTGTGTGTTTTAAATCTTTGAAACTCATCAAAAGGTGAAAGATGTGGATTTTGATAATCAAGACCAATAACATAGCCAATATAAATTTGTTTTTTTTCTGCGTGATAAATGAAACTTCCACCGTAAGTTTTACTATCTAATGGCCACCCCGCTGTATGCATAACTAAACCTTCTTGGTGTTGCTCATCACTCACTTCCCAAATTTCTTTTAAACCAATACCATATTGTTGTGGATTTTTTCCCTCATCAAGATTAAATTTTTTAATTAATTCTTTTCCAAGGTGACCTCTACACCCCTCTGAGAAAACTGTAACTTTAGCATGAAGTTCCATTCCTTCTTGGTACCCTTCTTTTTTATTTCCTTCTTTGTCTAAACCCATGTCTAAAGTCGCAACTCCTTTGATAGATCCATCTTCTTTATAAAGAACTTCACTTGCCGGAAATCCAGGAAAAATTTCAACACCTAATTTTTCCGCTTGTTCTGCCAACCAACGACAAAGGTTAGCCAAACTTACAATATAATTATTATGATTTTTTTGTACTGATGGCAAAAGCCATGTTGGCCAGCTTAATGAAGATTTTTTTCCTAAAAATAAAAACTTTTCTTTAGAAACTTTGGTTTTAACAGGAGCTCCTTCATCTTTCCATTTCGGTAATAATTCATCTAAAGCTCTAGTTTCTAAAACATTTCCACTTAAAATATGAGCTCCAACTTCTGATCCTTTTTCTAAAATACAGACATTTAGTTTAGGATCTAATTGCTTTAATTTAATAGCTGTAGATAATCCTGATGGACCTGCGCCAACAATAACCACGTCATATTGCATTGCTTCTCTAGCCATGTTCGGACTATATCAAAATATTTATTTTTGGATAGTATTGAGTTTGTTTAACTCTGATAGAAATTCTGGAAGGGCTTTAAATAGGTCTGCTTCTAACCCATAATCTGCAATACTAAAAATTGGAGCTTCACCATCTTTATTGATTGCGACAATAATTTTACTCTCTTTCATCCCTGCTAAATGTTGAATCGCCCCAGAAATTCCTACAGCGATATATAAATCTGGTACAACCACTTTACCTGTCTGACCTACTTGGTGATCGTTACTTATATATCCGGCATCGACAGCAGCACGTGATGCTCCAACTGCAGCATTCAGTTTGTCTGCAATATCTGTGATGAGTTTAAAGTTGTCTCCACTTTCTAATCCTCTTCCACCAGACACTACTATTCTAGCAGTTCCAAGTTCAGGTCTTTCAGACTTAGTTTCTTCCCTTTTGACAAACTTTGAAAAATTAGGAACATCAACTGCCTCTACTTTTTCAACTTGTGCAGAACCTCCTGTT
>MDSV01140986.1_pt1 | contig 33329 bp, 36 predicted proteins | sample 810851 | NCBI WGS metagenome assembly MDSV01 (sample SAMN05326640, study PRJNA326480) | marine metagenome | isolation source: seawater | place: Atlantic Ocean: North East | collected 2012 | reverse complement strand
CAATTTTTTTCGTATCAAAATATTTTTTATAACTCAAAAAATCATACTGCGTGCTCAAAAATAATTTTTTCTTACGATTGGTAAAAAATAAAATTATAGATAAAAAAAATTTTATAATTCTAAATATTTCTCTTTTAAAAAATCTATTATTTTTTACATAAAATTTTTTATTATCTAAATTTTTTTTATTTAACAACTTATACTTAAATTTATTAAATTTAATTATTTTAAAATATAATTCTTCATTCCAATCATTTTGTTGAGACAATTTAATTAAATGGAGGTAATCTAGAATGTGGGAATTATTAAAATTATTATTATCAATGTAAAAATATTTTTTATTAGTATTAACTCTGGTGATAGTTTCCCACCTATCATACATAATACTATTATTAGTAAGCACCCAAGGAAATAATAGGAATTCCCAATATTTTAAATTAAATTTTTTTTTATGAACTTTATTTAATAATTTAGCTAATTCTTTTGTGGTTTTATATGTAAATTTTTCTAAATATTTATAATCTTTATCTAATTTTTTTTGATTATCCCAATGATATTTATAAGTATTTATTTTTGTTTTTTTATTAAATAATTCATCATTTTCAACAGCCCACTTGCCTAGATATATTTTTTTTTTAATTGAATTTTTTTTTGTACAAATAATTTTTTCCATATTTTAAAAAATAAGATTTTTTTTTTTTAAAATCTCAATGATACTTATAATATGTAAATCATTCCATTTTCTTCCAATAAATTGAATTCCGAAAGGTAATTCGTTTGGTCCTTTGAAAATTGGAGAAAATATAGAAGGTACGTGTAGAAAGGTCCACATTAAGGCACAATCATTTTTTTCAATTTCTGTTTTCTTGGGTGCAATACCTGCTGTACCTGGAGAAATTACTAAATCAAAATTAGAAATAATTTTATCAAATTTTTCAATTAAATAGTTTTGTTTTAAAATACTTTCTTTAAATTCATTATTAGAGATTTTATCTCCTTTTTTAATTATATTTTTAATAATATCAGATAATTTATAGCCTAATTTTTTTTCTCTTTTAAAATAATAAGAAAGTGACTTAAAATAAATTTTTGTGTGAATTTCATGAATTTGATTAAATTCATCTCCAATTTTCAATTCTTCAATTTTAAATTTATCTTTAACTTGTTTAATATATTCAAGAAATCTATGTTTATTATAATCTTCAAGATTATTCCATGTATGAGTTTTTACAAATCCAATTTTTAATTTTTCTATCTCAATTTTTTTTATTTTGTCTACATGATCATCTACATAGGGATAATTTTTACCTGAAACCCTCATTGAATTTAGAATAATCTTAATATTATCAAAATTTGATGTTAAAAATCCTACTGTATCCAAACTATCACAAGTTTTTAGAATGCCTGTTCTTGGTATCATTCCGAAAGTTGGTTTAATACCAAATACACCATTATAACTTGCAGGCCTTGTAATTGAACCAGCTGTTTGGGTTCCTAGGGCATAAGGTACTACTCCTAATGAAACTGCTACCGCTGAACCTGTTGACGAAGTACCTGGTAATCTTTTCTTGTTTTTAGCATTTTTACATTTAGTTTCGTGATGTACAGCAAATTCAGCAGTTGTGGTCTTTCCCATTAGTATGGACCCATCATTCACAAGATTATCAATTACTCTTGCGTTATTACCTGCATTAAAATTTTTCCATATTTTGGATCCCATTTCTGTTTTAAAATCAATCGTATTAAAAATATCCTTAGCTAAAAAAGGTATACAGCTAAGATCTTTTTTAATATCAAATTTTAAGTCTCTTGAAAAATTTTTAAATTTTAAACTTTTTAAGCTGGAATTTGTCAAAAAATTATAACTATTATTTGATTTAATATTTAATATTGAAAAATTAATCAAATCTTTAGGTTTAATTTTTTTTTTCTCAAATAATTTTTTGATTTTTAAAATAGAATATTCTTTATAAAAATCTTTGCTAATTTTCACCTTTTATCTTTTCTATTATTTGTTGAGGATGTGGAATTAATTTTTCAGGATGTAACCTATTTTTTTTTTTTATGGGTACATCTTTATCTTTAAGTTTTGATACTCTTTTTTTTTTTCATAATGTCCATGAATTCTTTTTCAGAATATCCAGTGATTTTTAAATAATAATCTAAAGCATGAGGTCTTTCACTATCATATTGTTCTACCAATTTTTCAGCATCTTTTTTTGATAATAGACCTCTTCTTATATCGTTTGAAGCTTGCCAAGTTGCTCTACCAAAACCCCTTTTTAAATAACATGTGTAATCATGTACACCAGCCATTATACATTCTGCACTTTTATAATTTTTGTATGTTCCTTCCATTTTAGTTTCTTTCCATCCATATTTTTTTTTTATAAACTCAACTTGTCGCTCATCATCCCAAAAAATAAAGTCTCCTAGATGGATTCCATAACAGCCTACTTCATCTACCTCTTTTTGCGAAGGCAATTCAAATGGATAAAGATCTTTTTTTGATAATTGTTTTGAAACCATCTGACTTGGTGTTTTTTTTGCAGATATTTTCACAAAAAAATCTTTATCATATTTATATTTACTTTTTCCGTAAGTATCTCTACCACTAGTCTCAGATACATTTTCTCCCCAAATAAGTAGAGGAATTTTGAATTTTACTGCAATTTGAATTGGAAAAGCTCCAACACCAGAATGACAATGCCAACAAGAATCTCCAATTTTTTCAAGAGATCTCCTTGAAGCCTTTGCTACCAAATTTCTAGATGGAGAAAATTGTATATGATCTAAATTAAAACTTTCTAAGCAAAGCTGTAAATTATAATACCCTGTCTTTGAGAACCAATTATGATTAAAAGTAACTGCAAGTGGTTTTAAGTTATATTTTTTTGTAAGTACATGTGCTTGAAAAAAACTATCTTTACCACCAGATATTGGAAGAATACAATCATAATTATTTCCTGACTTTTTTTGTGCATCATTCAAAATTTTTTTTAATATTTTTTCTCTCTTAGACCAGTCAATATGCATTTTATCTTCTGAAGATTGACACGCAGTACAAATACCAAGCTCATCAAAATTTACACCTTCTTGTGTTTCTGGCATTAGACATCTGGTGCAATATTGTAATTTATTTTTAAATGACATGTATTATTTATTACTTTTAATTTCAATTAATTAAAGAAAATATTTATACCAATTTATTGCCACAATATTTTGCTAATTTTTTAACTGAATTACTATAACTTAAAACATATCTACACCTCTTTAAATCATTTTCAATTAAAATATTTTTTGAAACTTCAAAATCTATATTTAAATTATTTAAAAAAACTTTATAATTTTTGATTTTATCTGTGGGGTGTTTTCGTATTATAAGTTTTGAAATTTTTATTTTTTTTAATGTTTTATTAATATCGTTAACAATTTTTTGGTAGGAATATTTTTTCTTACTAAACTTAATCTTAAGCTTTCTATAAAAATTAACTTTTGAAGATGTAGCAATTAAAAGGTAATCATATTTTTTTTTTTTCTAAATTGGTGATAATAATTTTTTATAAAATTATTTTTAACAAATTTAATTTTAATGTTTGATCTCTTTTTAAAAAAATTAGTTACTTTTGTTAATGTGCTCGCCCATATTTCATCTGGTTTAATTAAATTTCCCTTATGATAATATCTTTTAAAAAGGTATGTTTCTTCGTCAAGTATTGAAATTAAATATTTTTTATTTTTTTTAGCATAATTCATAATTTTCATATTAAAATCAGACCAACCACTAGAACAAATTATTTTATCAAATCTTTCAAGTTCACGAAATTTTTTTATTTTTTTTAATTTATTAAATTTTTTATCTAAAATCTTAGCTGCAGGACCTCTAAGATAAAAAAAAAAATTTGAAAAGTTTTTTTTTAAATTTAAAAAACTTAATACAACTTCAGTAGATCCTGCATCATTTAAACAAAAAATTATTTTAGTTTTTTTTTTCATAAAGAAAAATATAGAATAATAATGACCTTAGTATTTTAAAGTTTGAGATTAATGAATTTCCAAATCTAGAGGTATCTTTTCTTTTTTTAATTCTTAGATTTAAATTTTTAAAATGTTTTTTTTTCTTTACTAATTGTAACATCAAATCTGTACCTATCGAATTATATCGATCAAAATTTTTTTTATTTTTGCAAAATTCTAAGTTGTAACATTTTAATCCACATAAAGGATCAACTATCCCAAACTTTTTTTTTGTATATAGAGAAAAAATTTTTTCAGACAATCTAATAATTTTATTTCTGCTCCCTATCAAAACTCTATATTTGGGAGAGAATAATTTGATCATTTTTCTTACATCATTAAAATAAAATTGACCATCCCCATCACAAGTGATAAATATTTTAAAGTTTCTCTTTTTTATTTCTTCATATCCAATATTAATTGAATTATCGTACCCTTTATTCGATTTATTTCTTACCACTAAAGCTCCATTTTTTTTGGCTATTAGTGACGTTTTATCTTTTGATGCATCATCAATCACAATAACTTTTCCAAGTTTATTTAATTTTTTTACAACTACTCCAATAGTATTACTCTCATTATAAGCAGGAATAATTATTGCTATTTTAGATCTTTCCAATAAATGCATTGACCCTTTTGAAAATTTTTCTTTGTAATTTTTCCAATAATTTTATTAATATCTTTTGGTTGAATAGACCTTTTAGGTGAAGGCCGAAGACAAATTAAATTTTTTTTTTTTATTCTGCTATTTTTTTCTATAAAACTAGATGCACAGACTGCTCTTCGTTGAATTATTACAGTTTGCATCTCATTTTTTTCTACTCTTTTAATTCCATCTCCAAAAGAATTTTCAAGCTGCCTTGATGCTATAATCATTTCTTTCCAATCCTTTGGATTCATAGAAAACAAATGATCTGGACCATTTAGATTATTATTGTCAGTGAAATGCTTTTCAACCACTCTAACTCCCATGGTAATAGCTCCAAGTACAGTTGCATATCCTTTTGTATGATCACTTAAACCCAAAACAATATTTGGAAATTTCTTTTTATAAAAATTTAAAACATTCAAATTAATATTTTTAAAGTTTTTTTCGTCTGCCGTATAATTTGTATTGCATTGCATAATGCAAATATTTTTATTGTTTGTATTTAAAGTTTTGACAGCATGTTCCACTTCTTTCGCCTCTGATGCGCCAGTTGCAATAATTATGGGTTTCTTTTTTTTGGCTATTTTGCTCAACATTTCATCCCATGTTAAATCCCCTGAACCTACTTTGTAAGCATGCATATGTTTATTGAGCTTATCTACATAATTAAGATCGTAAACTGCAGAAAAAAAATCTATTTTACATTCTTTGCACTTTGAGACCAATGCTCTAGTCCAAGACAATGGGACTGATGCATTTTTGTACACCTGATAAACACTTTTTTTCCATTTTGATTGATGACTAAGTTTGGATCTAAAATTTTTGAATTCATAGTCACTTACTATGGTTTCTGCTGCAAAGTGTTGAAATTTTGCAGCTTGAGCACCATTTTTAGCAGCTAATTCAATTAGTTTGAGAGCTTTTGAAAGTTTGCCATCATGATTTGCGGCGATATCAGCGATAAAATATGTTGGGTAATTAAGCCCTACCTTTGTCTTATTAATTTTAAAAAAATTATTAAATTTTTTCATTTAATCAGCTTAAATATTTTTTCAGCTCTTATCCAATCATTTAAATTATCTATATCAACATATCTCCAAGACGGTACCACAAAAGCATTTGACCCTGAATGAAGCTTTTTTTTTTTCATCCATGTCTTAAACGAACCCCAATAAAATTGACCTGCATCGTGATAAGTTTTTTCAAGATCTTGTGTTCTACTCATTTCTTTTGATTTAAAAACAAATTCTACAGAATTTTTATTTCCTTTTAATCTAAAGGATCTCTGTATTGGATGTGAATTTTCTATTACTGGAAAAACAAAATTATTTTGGTCCTTTTTTAAAATTTTATATGTATTTTTTAAATCTTTAACATTTAAAAATGGTGAACACGGGTACACACAACAAATATTTTTAATTTTATAATAATCTTTTAATTTTAATATTGCATCTCTGATAACGGGTAAAGTTGGAGTTATGTCATCTGAAAGTTTTTTAGATCTAATAAAAGGAACCTCTGCCCCATATCTTTTTGCTATTTTTGCTATCTCGACGTTATCAGTACTAACAAAAATTTTATCAAATAATTTACTTTTTTTTAAAGAATTGATTGCCCAGCTTATCATCGGCCTTTTAAAAAAAATTTTAATATTTTTTTTCTTAATTCTTTTACTTCCACCTCTTGCTGGTATTATTGCTATATTCATTCAATATCTGATTTCAAAATAACTTGTATCTTTTTTTCATCAATTTTATGATTTTTAAGATCAGAGGAATACTCAAATTGTTTTATAATTTTTTTTCCTTTTTCATTGTCTTTATTTTTTTTAAAAAAAGTAAGCTCTACTTTGGGAAACTTGATTAATGGATAAATCAAATAATATTTTTTAAATTCTAAAGTGTTGTATGAGTCTTGATATGATATAAGCGACTCATGTAATTTTTCACCAGGTCTTATTCCGATAATTTGGATTTTTGCTTTTTTATTAAATATTTTTACTAAATCAGAAATTTTAAAACTAGGTAATTTTGGAATATAAATTTCTCCTCCTTTTGTATCTTTGATACAAAAATCTACAAACTTGACCGCTTCATTTATTGTAATCCAAAATCTTGTCATATTCATATCTGTGATTGGGTATGAATTAATTTTTTTATTTTGAAGATTTTTAAAAAGTTCGATTACAGAACCTCTTGAACCCATTACGTTGCCATACCGCACTACTGAAAACTTTATTTTTTTTTTTCCAGTTAAATTATTTGCTGCGACAAACAATTTATCAGAAGTTAATTTAGTAGCTCCATATAAATTTATTGGATTTACTGCTTTATCAGTTGATAAAGCCACAACAGTTTTGACGTTATTGTCTATTGCTGATTTAATAACATTTTCTGCACCTGTTATATTTGTCTTTATACATTCTTGAGGATTATATTCTGCCGCTGGAACCTGCTTCAGCGCAGCAGCATGTATTATAAAATCAACTTCTCTTGTTGCTGATAACAATCTGTCTTTATCTCTAACATCACCAAGAAAAAATCTTAATCTGTTATCATTGAGTTCTAAGCTCATATTATTTTGTTTAAACTCATCTCTTGAGTAAATAATAATTTTTTTAATTTTTTTATTTTTAAGCAAATATTTTGTAAAACTTTTTCCAAAAGATCCTGTTCCACCCGTAATTAATATTGATTTATTATTGTAAAAATTATCGCTCAAAATTCACCGCTTAGAAGTTTAAAAAGTTTAGTATTATTTTTATCATATACCATAGTATTATTAGAATATTTTGAAGTATTATAGTTCCATTTATCATCATCTGAAAAATATGCAAACTCAAGAAGTTCTAAAACTTTGTCTTTATTAAAATTTTCGGTCCAAAAAGGACCTTCTCTCTGTAAAAAATTTGGCCACATGAATGTATCCTCTATATCTGGATAAACTGATTTTCTTGTATGAATATTTACAACTCTTTTTCCCAATCCTATCATTTCGTAAGCTAGAGTTGAGCTGATAGATACGATTAGTTTAGACATTATAGCTTTTTCATAAGATGAATACTTTTTTGTTTTCGGAAAATATTCATGATCACAATCAACGTAATTTTTAATAAATTTTTTTTCACTTTCCCAATCTTTAGAGGTTCTTCCTCTGCCTAAAATTTTTAAAAATATTTTTTTCTTTTTACAAAAATCACTTAAATACTCTAAAAGTTTTCCTGTTGGCAAAAATAAATCATCCCACTTTATCTTTGTTCCATCTGCTTTTATTGAAAAAATTTCATTCTTTTTAAATCTATATTGAAGTAAAAAAACTATACCATCGCTTTTTGAAGATACATCAAATTTAAATTGGTTTGCTATAATTGAGCCCACTGAAATTGTTTTAGTGTTAATTATTTTTTTATATTCTGCAGCAAAAGCATCGTTAAAACATAATATAAAATCACAAACTAATTTTTTATCATCATACCCTTTAAGTAATTCCGGATCAAATAAATCAAAAGATTTACCCCTCCAACCATTTTGGATTGATATAAATTTTATTGTAGGATAGGAGTTTTTGATCAGATAAAATTCAAGATTATTATCTAAGGCAGTCAAAATAATTTTTGGATTAATAAATTTTATTAAAAAATCAAAATAATTTTTTTTTGATAATTTTAATTTAAATAAACATAAAATTAATATCCAAAAATTTAATTGTTCAAAATTTTTATCAAATACATAATATTCATTTTTATCTAAAATGCCTGAAAAAAAAGTGTCATCTTTTTTTTTTGACTCATACACATCTCCATAAATTAAATATTTTTTTTTCTTTGGTATTGAGAAAACAATCTTAAATTTAAAAATATTCATTATATCTTTTTTCAAATGATAACAATTTTTTATATATCTTTGTGTTCAACTTCTCTTTTAAAAAATATCTTTTATTATTTAATAATTCCTTATTTAATTTTCTTGGACAATCAGCTTTTTTTAATTTTTCAAAAATTTTTTTTGAATAATTTCTTTTTAAAAAAAGTTTAATTCTTACAATCTCTTTATTTGGACTTTGAACAAAATTTTCAAATTTAATTATCAAAATTTTATTATTTTTTTTTTTTATTTTTTTTAAAACAGGGTAGGAAAATTTTAATAAATTAAATACATTATAAGCACATCTTTCAACATCATTTAATTGTTGCCAATATTTAGGTTTTGTAAAAGCATACCAAGGAGTTAATACATTATTTTTTTTAACCAAACTTGTAAATGATTGGGGATCTTTAGTAAATCTTTTACCCCATCCTCTTTTGTACCATGAAAAAACAATATCAACCGGATTTCTAATTACTTCAATTATTTTACAATCAATATTTAGCTTTAAAAAATGTCTATAATTTGAGACAACGTCATGTGTTTGAAATAAAAAATAATTTTTTTTTTTTTTATTTCATTTATTGTTTTAGTTCCGTCTTTTTTTTTTAATCTTTTTAAGTACATCTTTGGTGATATATGCTCATAGATACTACTTTGCTCTTTTTTTCTAAGATTAAGTGATCTTCCAATATAACTTTCGTAACAATATTCGTTTAAATATGTTGTCATTAAAGATTTCGCAAAATCTTTATTTATAGTCTTAAATCTTAAAGCTGGAAGTATATGTTCAATTATTGTTAAAAACCTTATCTGCTCAACCTCTTTGTAACATGGCAAGATACCAGAGAGCACAGATTTACCCGCCCTTGGCAATCCATCAATAAATATTATTTTTGGTATTTGTTTAGAGTGAGCGTGCTGCATGAATTATTTAATCTTTATTATTAAAAAGTAATGATGTTGGATTACACATAAACCATTTATAAATAATAGTTCATTATTAAATTTCACTGTCCAGCTCCTTAATTGATCTTTTTTATTTTGATTTATTTTCAATTTTTTTGGGAATTTAGTCTTAATAAATTTAAAAGATTTAACTTTTTTACTTTTTTTTAATAATTTAGATATCTGAAAAATACTGTGGAGATTCCACCCTGCACCATCAAAACTTTTTTTTTTAGAAAGATTATTTCTAAACTTTATAATTACATCAAGATCATAGGGGTTCATCATTGATGATATGATAATTTTTGACCCTGATTTTGACCTATTAATTAAACCTTGTAATAAAATATTTGGATCATTAAATAAAGACAATAATCCTGAACAATAAATAATATCACCAAAAATTTTTTTAGAATTTTTTTTTTTTACATCATCATAGTAAAATTTAATATCCTTACTTATTTTACTTAAATTTTTTTTAAATTTTACCTCAACATCAGTGCCTATATAATAAAAATCCTTGAATTTGTTCCTAATAAACTCAATTACAGCACCATTGGCACAACCTACGTCTAAAAATGTTTTTTTATCACTTGTTTTAAAATCATTTCTGATTAACTTTAATAATACTAAAGATGTGTATTTCGGTTTTTTAAAATATTTTTTTTCATTTAAGTAAAACTTATCTATGATATTTTTTTCTAAATACAACTTATTCCTCCATCAACTAGAATGTTTTGTCCTGTTATATATGAAGACTGATTTGAACAAAGAAATTGAACTAAGTTTACAACGTCATCAACTTTACACATTCTTTTAATCAAAAGTTTTTTTACATATTTTTTTACAAATTTATTTGGTTGATTATTATAAATTCCACCTGGAGACACCATATTGACTCTTATTGGAGCCAGACTTGATGCTAGCCATCTTGTTAGCTGAAGCAATCCGCCTTTAGATGCAAAATAAGCTGCTGGACTGCCTAAATTAGTTGATTTATATAATGCTAAATCAGGGCCTAACACAGAGTAGATCGATCCTAAATTTATTATCACAGAGTTGTTATTTTTTTTTTGTAATATTTTTAATTCTTTTGAAATATGAAAAATTGATGAAAGGTTAACCTCAATGGCTTTATTCCAAAGTTCAATTTTTTGTTCATCAATATTACCATTCCAATCTAATTTATTTCTTTGGGAGCCAGTGAATCCAGCATTATTAATTATAAAATCAATTTTTTTAAAATTCTTCTTTATAAATTTAAGCATAGTTACTCTGGATTCATAATCAGTTAGGTCTGACTCAACATAATTAACTTTAATATTAAATCTTTTATTGAGTTTTTTTTTTATAGTTTCTAAACCTTTTCTATTTTTATCTGTAATTATCAAGTCTGAGCCTTCTAGTGCAAACTTTTCACATAATTTTTTTCCAATATTGCCAGTGGCTCCACTTATAAAAGTTATCTTGTTCTTAAATATTAGCATCTGTTTTCATTAAATTTTTTTTGCAATTTCATAATCATAATAATCATCTATATCTATTGCGTTTTTTTTAGATACAAAAACATAATTGATTTTTTTTGTGTCAAAAAGGTGATTTTTTTTTAATATAAATTCTGCTTTTAATACATAAACATTAGTGGTTATTTTATAAATTGTATCTAAATCTTGTCGATTATACTTTTTCTTTTTTGGCTTAGCTAGAATTGCTAGGTTATTCTTTTTTATTTTTACTAAATTAAACTCAGGATTAGAATTTGTTTCAGTAATTGACAAAATAACATCTGATTTTGTCTTATAAAATTTTTTGATTGCCTCATCGATAATTTTTGGGTCCCTTTTTGGAGAAGTACATGAACAAACTATTAAGGCTTGCGGAATGTAGCCATAATGTACTTTAAAATATTCAATCGCGTGCTGCCAAACTTTCCATTCTGGGGTAATTTTCAAACTTAATTTTTTCGGTCTTAAAAAGGGTGTATCAAAATTATATTTTTTTCCAATTTTTAGGATTTTTTTTGAATCAGTTGAAATTAGAGTATGATTTATTAATTTACTTTTTTTTACATGCTCACACGTTATTTCAAATAAAGATTTATTATTTATCTTTCTTAAGTTTTTATTTTTAAGACCATATGATTTTTTTTTTGCACAAATGAGGGCTAAATTTTTAATTTTCATCTTTTTATTTCATCAATTATTTTTAAGACATCAACGGCTTCTTGAATACTTTTTAAACTATTATTTTTTTTCAAAAGCAAATGATTGATCTGTTTTTTATAACTTAGATCTAAATCGTTATTTGAAAACTTAAGATGACTAATATTTTTTTTATTTTTTATAATTATTTTATTCTTAATCAAATCCATAAAGATTGTTCCATTTTTACAGATTACTTTACAAATTCTTTCAGGGTATTCTCTAACAAGATCCATTGTAATTGATATTGGAAAATTATTTGATTTAAGAGTTATAAAAACATTTTGTTCTACATTAAATTTAAAAAATTTTTTTGGATTTATATATTTATTTATTACTTTTAAATTTCCAAATATCCAATTTAAATAATCCAATTCATGACTAAGCTCTAATAGAACACCACCTCCAGTTTTAACTTTTGTACAAGCAAAATTTAGCTTTCCCTTCCTCCAAAGATTTAGTGATTTACCAACTGTACATTCAACAAAGAATATTTCTCCTAACACCTTTTTTTTAATTAAATTTTTAAATTTTTTAAGAATTTGCATGTGTCTCATATTATATCCAACTAAAATTTTAGATTTTATTTTCTTTAATTTAATATTCTTATAAAAATTTTGAGCTGACTTTAAATTATTTGATAAAGGCTTTTCTATCAAAATAAATTTTGCTTTATTTAAAAAAATTTTTAAATAACTTAAATGAGAGTTGGAAGGAGAAGATATTATTGCCATAAAGGGTTTGAAGTTTTTTGAGAATTTTATTTTTGTAGAGATAAAATTTCTTTTTTTTCTTTCCATTAATATTTTATTTTGTGAAATAAAATATATTTTTTTTTTATAAACTTGTTTTATTAAATTATAGTGACGCAATGCGATATCACTTTTTCCAATAATGAATATTGAGTCATTAAAATTTATCATTTGAACATATTTTTAAATAATTGAATCTGTTGTTGATTCTTAATTGGTAGTTTATTTGTTTTTTCAATTTTTTTCCTAGAAAAATAAAACTCATTTCCTATAAAATTAAATAAATTTGCAGTTGAGACAGCATCACATCTTTTATTCTTAACAGCTTTTAATATGTGTTCATAATTACCGACTCCACCCATAAGTATAATTGGCACTTGCTTTTTTTTAAATTGATTTAATATTTTTAAATCCAAACCCATACCAGTTCCATCCTGATCTATCGACTGTAAAATTACTTCTCCGGCTCCATAATAAACTAAATGATTGATCCAAGAATTAAGGTCTTTATCAATAAACATCTTTTTTTTTGAATTAATTATCCTGATGTTCCTTCCTATATATTTATAATCTACAGAACCTACTAAAAATTGTTTTCCATATTTGGTTGAGATTTCTTTACACGTTTGAGGATTTTCAAAAAATAAAGAATTTATAATAATTTTATCTGAGCCTGAGTCCAAAATTTTTCTAACATCATCTAGATTATTTATGTTTCCACCTGCTGTTATTGGTATAAATGTTTTTTTTGAAATTTTACTTATTACTTTTAAAAATTTCGATTTTTCTTTTTTTGATAGATTAATTATTACAAGTTCATCAATATAATTTGTGATGTTCTCTAAATCATAATTACTGAATAACCATTTTATATCGCCAACTTTTTGAAGTCTAAAATTTCTACTTAAAAAAAAGTAACCATCTGAAAATAGTAAGGTAAAAATAATTCTTTTCAAAATAGATTTTTATAAATATTTTTTAAAATAATCATACCAGAAACATGAGATAGCTCAGGATGAAATTGCAATCCAATAATATTATTCTTTTGAAAACCTGCTAAATAATTAAATTTATGTCTTGTCATACTATAATTATCAAAATCAAAAGTTTTTTTAAATTTTAACCCGAAAGAATTAGTAAAATATAAATTTAAATCTTCTTCAACATCTTTAAAGATACCTTTGTTCTGAAAATTGTGTATTTTTCTGAAACCAACATTTGGAACTTTATATTCATCATTTTTTTTTAATTTTTGTAACTTATAAGGAAATAGGCCCAGTCCTTTTTTATTTCCCTCTTCACTAGAACTAAAAAAAATTTGCATGCCTATACAAATACCCACTATTGGTTTTTTTTTAATAATTGAATGTTCAATAATGACATTAGTTAGTTTTTTTTTATGTAACAAATCCATTGCATAGTCAAAACTGCCGACACCTGGAATAACTAATAAATCTGTTTTTTTAATTTCATTTGCTTTGCTTATTAAAGAATGTTTTACACCCATATAATTAAAACAATTTGAAAGAGACTTGGTGTTACCTAAATTGAGATCTAAGATTGAAATCATTAATATATTTTAAATTTTGGCATCCATCGATTGTTGATTTTTTTAAATAGTTTTTTGTTAGCCCATTTATCAATAATTTTATCAAATTTTTTTTTTGAAATTCTATAATAGTTCAAATAATCATTAATGTATTCCTCAGGATAAGAGTTGTCGTATAACTTTACCAATTCTAAAGCTTGGGTTCTTTTCATTGCTCCCCTTCTTACTTCAATTGATGCATCTTGATTTGCTCTTCCAAATCCAAATTTTAAATACATTAGGTATGTATGTAAAGCGTACAACTTTTGATCATTTTGCGCAAAATTTGAAAATGTTCCTAAATTAGTATTTTCATTTTCCATTAAACCATAATATTTTTTTGCTGTTAAATAGTTTTTATATGGATTCCAATTTTCATAATATGAGTAGTGAGTTAAAAGAATATTTTTATATTTTTTCTTATCTGGGTATGTAAAAAAAGTTAAATCAGATTTGTTAATTTTAGATTTTTTTATTATATAATCAAAACCATTTTCTAGATAAATTTTTTTTTGATACTCTACTCCATAAAAAATATCTTTATTTGTTTGAGTAGTTCCTCCATACTCTAATTCTCCATCTTCTCCATAAAAAATCAATTTAATATCAAAATTTATTGCAATTTTTAAGACAGCTGTATGAATTGCAATCAACCAACCATAATATGGGAAACCTAAATATTCAAATCCAATTAAATTTATTTTTCTCATAGCCTCATAAGGTGGATCTACTCTTATTAATGAAACATCATTACTGATAAAATTTGTTAAATTTTTCTCTCCTAAAGCTTGTGGCAAAGGTGGGTTCACTGTTACAGCAAGTGGTTTTAGCTTAAACTTATTTTTTACATTATGATATACGTATGAACCATCTTTACCTCCGCTGACTGGAACTAAACAATCATATGAGTCAGTTTTCTTAATTATTTTTATTTTTTTTTTTAGATCTAATATGTTTTTTGACCAATTATATTTTTTCTTTTTTTCAGACCAAACACAAGCATTACAAAAACCTCTCAGATCAAAGCTTATTCTTGGTCTTGTGGACATGGCTAAACAATTTTTACAAAATCTAATTCTCATAATTCATCTTATAATACTTTGTCTATTAATCTATTACAGGAAATTTCTTTTCTTCTCCATAAACTGTATTCTTCAAAATCCAATTATTTTTTGTTTTTTTCCATAAATGTGATGGTCTAGACTCATCACATTTCTTAAAAAATCTTTTTTTATCAATATTTAAATAATCCATAATTTCATTAAAATATAAGTGAGGGAATTCACCATCATATTTTTTCACTAAACGCATAGCTTCTGATTTTGTTAGATACTTATTTCTTATCTCTTGGCAACAATCTACTGTAGCTCTTCCAAAACCAAATTTAATAAATTGTGTATAAAAATGTAAATCATCAATCTTATCATCTATACTGCTATACTTCTGAAATGTTCCCTGTGATCTAAATGGTCTTGGCTTAAAGCCAGTATTATTGAATGCATAATAATAAATTTCTTGAGGAATCCATTTTTGATAATAGCCAAAATAATGAAACTCTATTTTTTGATTTTTTATTTGATTTTTAGATAATGGAAAAAAAACCTTTAGATCGCTTATTTTTATTTTTTTGTCCTTGAGGATATCCTTCACTTTCAGGCCTGAAAGCCTCAAATTTTTAAATGAAGAAGTTGTGAAAAAATTTTCACTCATTGTTGGTTTAAAAAAATCTTTAGGATTTCCACTTCCATATAATGAGTCAGACTCGCCATAAAAAATTAGATTTATATTAAATTTAAGGGCTATTTTAGGAGCTATATTCTTTTGCCCCAATATAAACGTCTGAAACGGGTGTAATAAATTTAATATTGCTTGTTGAGTCAGATATTTCATAACATACCCATTTGGTTTTATAATTATATTTTCAAATCCACCAACATCTAACCATCTTTTATAATTATCGTATCCATAATCTGTGTACATTACTGGCTGCCAAGTACATGTAAGTGGATTCATGCCATACTTATATTTAAGCACATGAGAAACCATTGCACTGTCTTTGCCGCCACTACCCGGAACCAAACAATCAAACTCACCATTGTTTTTTCTAAATTTATCTAAAAGTTTGCACAATTCCTTTTCTCTTTTGACCCAATCAATAGAATTATTCAATTTATTGACTTTACATGCAGAACAAACCCCATCATCATCAATTTTCATATACTTTGCACCTTTTCTTTTAAAAGTATGTTTGAACTCACTCATTGAGTATGGTTTTTGGTTTGACATGACACACTCTTTGCAAAAAGATACTTTTTGAGGAAGATTAAATAAACTTTGTGCCATCTTATTAATTTTTAATTTTTTTTTTAAAATTTTTATAAATTTCTAAACCCTTTATTCCACTTTTTTCAGGATGGAATTGCATTAAAAATAAATTTTTATGTTCTATGTAACTGCAAAATTTTTTTTTTCCGTTAAAACTATAAAAAATCTTAAAATTTTTTTTTTTAAAAAAATTTATATAAAATGAATGAACAAAATAATAATTTTTATCTTTATTTGATCTAACTAAACTATTCTTAAAATTTCCAATAATTTTAGTCCATCCAATAAGAGGTATTTTTTTTGTTGTATTAGGATGAAATTTTTTGACTTGTCTTTTAATTAAACTTAATCCCTTAATATTTTTTGACTCTTCGCTTGAATTAAAAAAAATTTGCATTCCCAAACAAATTCCTAAAATAGGTTTATTTTTTTTATAAAAATCTAAAATAATTAAATCTAATTTTTTTTTTCTCAAATAATTTATTGCACTTTTAAAAGATCCAACACCAGGAATTATTAGAGACTTTGAGTCTTTTATTTTTTTAATATCATTTGTAATAATGTAGCTAATTTTTGCAAATTTACATGCAGATATGACACTTTTAAGATTCGAAGTTTCATAATCAATTATTGCTGTATCGTACATAAATTTATTAATTTCTTATATTGAAAAAAGAACTCATTCTTTTTTTATAATCTTTTAAACTCAAAAACTTTTTATTTTCATTACTAAAATAAATTGATTTTTTATTTTGTAGATATTCAAAATTTCCAATTTTATTATTATATCTACTAAATTTTTTCTTTTTAGTTAAATCATAATGAAATAAACTTGCAATCGCTAAACCATCAATTTTTGATTTATCAAATTTTAATTTATGCTCAGATCCATTACAGCCTCCATGGAAAATTATAGGAATTTTTGTCTTAGGATTAATATATTTAATCAATCCTACATCAATACCTTGCATAGATCCATCTTTATCAATACTTGAAACTATAAGTTCACCTACACCTTGATCTATTAAATAATTAATCCAATAATTTAATTCTACTCCAGTATTTTCTCTTCCATTATTAAAGTAGCAATAATATTTATTATCTTTTTGTTTCATAATTTGTAAATTAACACTTATTGTTGATGAACCAAATATTTTAACAGCCTCCTTGACAAAGTTTTTTTTTTCAAATGTTACAGAATTTAAACACACTCTATCCGCACCAGCCCTAAGAACTTTTCGTATATCTTGGATGGATCTAATTCCTCCACTTACGATTAATGGAATAAATATGTTTTCAGACACTTTTGAAATTAATTGTAACATCGTTTTTTGATCATATAAACTTGCCACAACATCGTACAAAATTATTTCATCAGCGTTATTTTCATAATATTCTTTGGCAAATTTTACTGGGTCACCTATAGTTCTTAAACCTTCCATATTTATTCCTTTTATTAAATTGGAATTTTTAACTTCCAACCAAGGAATTATTCTAAAAAAATCTTTCATGAATTAAATCTTATAAATTGACGTTTTATTCCTATATCACTCCAATTTTCAAAAATTGGAAAAGCTCTAATTTTTTTTTTTTTTATCTTGAGCTTTTCCAAAAAAGAAATCATATCAATTTCATTCTTTCCAGAAATGTTTTTGAATAAACTTTTATTAAAAATATAAACTCCAGAATTAATATATTTTGTAGTCATTGGTTTTTCCTCAAAACCTTTTATATCTATTCCTTTTAATTCAACTAAACCAAATTTCTCTTTTTTATTAATTACTTTAATAGCCATGGTGACATCTGATTTATTTTGTAAATGATAATTTAATAATTCTTTATAATTTAAATCAGTTATAACATCAGAATTAGATATAATTACTTGCTTAGATATTTTTTTACTTAAATTTTTTAAACCACCTGCTGTTCCTAAGGGTTTTTTTTCTATTAAATAATTAATATGAACATCTAAATTTTTACCATTTTCAAAATAATTCATTATTTGTTCTTTTAAATGATGAACAATAATCGTAAAATTTTTAAAACCTTCATTTCTTGCCTTAACAATAATATGTTCTAAGATTGGTTTATTTTTAATTTTAAGCATTGGTTTTGGTACAAACTTTGTGAGAGGCATTAATCTTTTACCCTTGCCACCAGCAATAATTATAAAATCTGTATTTAAAATTTTTTTATTTTTTAATCTTTCATTTAAAAAATGAACTCCAAAAATTTTTCTATTTTCAATAATTGGTATATGTTTAAGTTGTTTTGACCTCATAATATTTATTGCAACAATTTTAGGTGTTTTTTTTGATACAATTATTGGTTTTTTATTGATTATTTTTTTTATATTATCACTCAACTGTGACCCTTTAAGAAAAGAACGCCTTATATCCCCATCAGTAATAGTGCCAACAAAGTTATTCATTTTATCGACTACCAGTGCAATTTGTGAGGATGATTTATTTAAGTTTTTAACAACTTCTCTAATTTTAATATTTTCCTTAATAATTATTTTTTTCCATTTATTCATTAATTTTCAATAAATTTTAATAATTCGAATGCTTCTGCAAATTTTTTGTTTGACTCTGCTCCTCTTAAAATTGCTAAAGATCTAATGTTCTCTATACTTCTTGGGAAAGGGTGTTTTTTAATTTCTGATTTATAAAGTCTAGCTATCTGAATTTTTTTTTTTATGAAATTTTCAATATTTACATAGTAGTTTGGATTAAAATTAATTTTTTTCTTTTTTGAAATAATTCCATATCCTGTTTCTGAGATTGTTTCATAACAAAGTAATTTATTAATATAAGGATATCTAAATGTTTTAGTACAAGCAGAAATTGCTAAAAAAATTTTTTGGTGGTCTGTATGGGCATCACTTATATGTGGTAGAAAAACTTCATTTGGCTTAAAGCTTTTTATAACTTTGGATATTGAGTGTATCAAATGATCAAGTGGAACTTGATCAAGTTTTGCAGCATGGAAATTAAGTTGAAACGTCTTGTTAAATTTATAACTTTTTTTTTCTTTTTCTATTTCTTGTTTTTTTTTTTTTTATTAAATTTATATTTTTATTATTCTTTTCAAGACTTGTAACAATCAACCATGCAACTTTTTTTTTCTTTTTTATTCTACTGAGAATAGTGCCCCCAACACCTAATGTTTCATCATCTGGATGAGGTGAAATTACTAGTGTTCTCATAAAATATATTCTTCTTCTTTAAAGCTTGTTAATGGTTTAAAATCTAATAATTGTATTGCGTTATCTCCTGTTTTTATAACAGGTTTATTATTTTTTACTGATATTATTTTACCAGGTTCTAATTTCAATTTACATTTTACTATTTTTACTTTTTTTAATTTGTACTCTTTATTTTTGTAAACAAAACTAGCTAAGGGATAAGGGTCATTAAGAGCCCTTACTAGATTATTTATACTATTAGAGCTCATTCTCCAATCTACCAATCCGTCTTTATAATTTCTTTTTCTCAATAGATTGCCCATATTTTTCTTGTTTTTTTTTAACCAATCATTCAGATCGATTTTATTATATCTCTTTAATTTATTAATTATGTCTGATGATTGTTGATAACTTTTTTTTATCATCAATTTATATAGTTCAGTTGACGTAGTTCTTTTTTTAATCTTTATTTCATTTTTAGATATTACAGGCCCAAAATCAGGTTCTTTAGTTATTATGAAAAAAGATGGGTAAATTTTTTTTAATTTTAATATTATAGACCATATTATGGGGTGTCTCCCTCTGTTATTTGGTATTTTAGTCGGATGGAATCCAACACAAAAAAACTTAGGTAATTTCAAAATTTCAGAATCAAATAAATATGGCCAACCAATACAAAAAATATAGTCTGGTTTAATTTTTTTAATCCAATTAATTATTTTTTTTGAATTATTTTTTGACCACTTTTTTGTTATAATTTTTTTTTTTTTTGCATAATTAGATAGATCAACACTATCAGTCCAAAAAGTTTTATTTTTTTTGATTGTACATATCCCTGCAATATCAATTTTTTTTTTTATCAAATTTTTTAAAAAAAATAATGAATAGTTAGAAGCACCAAAATAAACAATTTTAATTTTTTTCATAAAACTTTTTTTTATTTATTAATTCTAAATTAATTTTTTCTATGACCGAAATAATATTTTTTTCAGTATTTTTTTGAAAATATAGATTTTTAGAATACTTTATTTTATTTTTAAATTTCACACTCAAAGCTTTATTAATTGAAACTTGAATTTGTTTTTCTATTCCCAGGCAGTTAATAATAGAAGATGCTTGAAGTCTTCCTCCTTGCCTATTGCCAATATTAATTGTTGGAACTTGAAATGATGGTGCTTCTAAAATACCACTTGAGGAATTTCCAATTATACCAGAACTATATCTCATCAAACTATAATAAATTTTTGCACCTAACGATTGAAAGGCATAAGCATTTTTATTTTTTTTAATAAAACTGTTTTGCAATCTTTTAATTACTAAATGATTCACATCTGCATTAGGGCTAGTAAATATTAGTATCAATTTTTTAAATTTTTTTAGTGCCATGAGTAAATTCTTAAATTCTTTTTTTGTATTTTCATTTTCAAGAGTTATGGGATGGAAAGTAATTAACAAAAAATTTTTATCTAATTTTATTTTTAAAATTTTTTCTAATTCTTGTTTGCTAAATAATTTAATTTGATTAATCGCTGAAGCTCCTAATCCACCAAAAGAGAAAACTTGCTTTGGATCTTCCCCCATATTTTCCAATCGTTTCTTATATATTTTATGAGATGTAAAATGCAAGCATGCTAGTTTTGAAATTGCATGTCTAATAGAGTCATCTATTAAAGAAAAAGTGCTTTCACCCCCATGAAAATGAATTATTGGTATATTATAAATTTTTGCTACAGATGCGATTGACAAAACTTCATATCTATCTCCAAGAATAATAATACCATCAATATAAAATTTGTTAAAAAATAAATTAAATTTTTTTCCAAGATTTAAGAAAAAATTTGTTACTTCAAGTGGTTGGTCATTTTTAAAATTTAAATTAAATATTTTATAAATTTTAATTTTATCCTTTTTTATTTCATCTATTGTTAATCCAAATTTTTTAACAGTATGAGTTCCACAAACAATTAATTTGCTTTCAATAAATCTAGATTTCTCAAGTTTTTTTATAAGATTTTTCAGCAATCCATAATCAGCTCTTGTAGTAGTAATAACTGCTATTCTTTTTTTTTTAGATTTTAATTTGTTCATCTTTAAAGAATGTTTTTTTGGCCTTTTTTCCCAAAATTTTATACCATTTAATTGGAGAAATCCCGTTACCAGGCCTCTTTGTTGTTAAATTTCTTTCGTTAAAAACATCTCCTTTTACAATTTTTTTTAAAGCAACTATTGATTTCTTGAGTTTTTTTTTATTTTGAATTTCATTTTTTGTAATTTTTTTCCTGTATTTTCCTATGCTTTTTTCTATTTTTCTAATTCCAACTACTAAACTTTTTAATTCTAATGGATCTAAGCTAGAGGAGTGATCAGGCCCCAACATGTTTTTTTTTAATGTGAAATGTTTTTCTATAACCGTTGCTCCTAAAGCTACCGCTGCTAAAGAAGCCTCAATTCCCTGAGAATGATCTGAAAATCCTATCGGTAATCTTAATTTATCCCTTAAATAATGAATTGATTTTAAATTTAATTCAGAAAAATTAGATGGATATGAAGAAGTGCAGTGTAAAACAGTAATATTTTTTTTGTTAGTTCCGGCTTTAACTAATTCATAAATACTTTTTGTTATTTCACTTAAATTGGACATTCCAGTTGATAAAAGAACTTTTTTCTTAAGTCTGCCAATTTGATTTAATAATGGAAGGTTGCCTAAATCTGTTGAAGATACTTTAAATAAATTAATTTTATTTTTTAAAAATTTTACACTTACAGTATCAAAAGGTGTTGAAATAAATTTTATTTTTTTTTTTTTACAATATAAAAAAAGGATCTCTTGATTCTTAAAACTTAATTCATATTTTTTTAATAAATCAAGTTGACTAACGTTTTTTAATTTTTTTTTTTTTTGGTACCCAGCAAGTTCAGAATAGTCAGTTACAACCTCATTGGAAACAAATGATTGAAATTTTACATAATCTACTCCTGCCTCTTTAGCTTTATCTATTAATTTTTTAGCAACTTTTATTTTTCCATTATGATTTACACCTATTTCAGCGATGATAACAGTTCTCATTTTATTTTTTAACAATTGATCCCATTTTTATAAATTCGTTTTTTTTCACCTCAATGTTTTGTTTCAAGATAGATCCCGATCCAATAAAAGAATTATCTTCAATAATGCAATTTCCATTTATTATGCACCCAGTTGATATATGTGCATTATTTTTAATTAAAACATTATGTTCAATTAATGATTTGTGATTTAATATACAATTATCTCCAATATTCGATCCAGCATTTATTATCACATCATCAAATATTTGATTTCCAGTTCCTATTTTTATATGTTTTGAAATTTTCGCATGCCGCGAAACAATATTTGGTAAGATAAATAAATTTGATAACTTTTTTACTAACTGATCTCTCTTTTTTAAATTTAAGTAATATGTAATGGATAATGCAAGAAATTTGCATTTTTTTCTTAATAAATTTAAATCATTATCTGTATACTTTATTTTATAATTTAATATTTTTTTATTAAGTTCTTTTTTTTTTCCAATTATACCAATTATCTTAAATTTTTTTGTACTTTCAATTAAATTTATTAATGAAATACAATGACCTCCTGCTCCATATAAAATAATATTTTTCATTTTTGTAAAAACACACTACTTGGTAAACTTAAATAATTTTTATAAACATATTCAGTGATTTTCAAATCCATTTTTGAACATTTTTTAAATTGAGGAAAATAATGCATTGGTTTCCACAAGGGCCTCAAATAAAAATTTTTATTGAAAGCCAATTTAATTAATTTATTTTTATGCAAATTATTATTTTTTATCTTTAGAGTATTAAGCCAATAGTTACTGTTACAAAATTTGATAGGCTTAATTAACTCAAAATTTTCGCTATCTAAAATTTTACTGTAAAATTGATGTATCTTTTTTTTTCTTAATATATAATTTTTTAGCTTTTCGAGTTGTGATAGACCCAGGGCTGCATTAATACTAGGCATTCTGTAATTATAGCCAATATCATCATGAATATACTCATATTGATGCTTAATTTTACAGTTTGTAGAGAAATGTTTTGCCTTTTCATATAATTTTTTATTTTTAAAAATTAAAGCACCACCTCCACCTGATGTAATAATTTTATTTCCATTAAAACTGAAAACGCCTATTTCGCCAAATGTTCCCAAATGTTTTTTTTTATAAGTACTCCCAACTGCCTCGGCTGCATCTTCTATTAGAATAATATTAAATTTTTTTAAAATTTTTTTAAGTTTATCAATTTCACAACACAGACCGTTTAAATGAACTAAAATTAAAGCTTTAATATGTTTCTTGTTTTTTTTGTTAATACATTTTTTATTTTTTAAAACAGTATTTTTTTCTAAAAATTTTTTAAACTTTTTTAAATCAATAGACAACGTCTCTTTATCAATTTCAAAAAATATTGGTTCTGAGTTACAATATTTTATGGCATTAATTGTAGAAACGTATGTTAAAGATGGAGCAAAAACCTCAGAGCTGTTATTAATTCCAATCATTTTAAGAGCCAAATGTAAGGCGGAAGAACCATTAACTGTAGATAAGATATTCTTATTCTTTACTAGTCTAGCTATTTTATTTTCAAAAACTTTTGTGGTTTTGCCGTATGCAGAAATTTGATTATTTCTTAAACTAGATATGACAGACAATTCATCTTTTTTTGTTATGTAAGGTTCATGCAAATTAACTTTTTTTTTCTTAAATTTTTTTTTTATCTTCGAAATTAAATTTTCAAAATTTTTATAATTTTTCATATATTGTAATTATCAGACTTATATTTAGATAAATTTTCAGGTTTTCCCAACCATTCTATAGTTTTTTTTAGTCCAAGATTAAAATTATTACTTGATGAAAATCTTGGTTTCCATTTTAAAAATTTTTTTGCAAGCTTGTTATCTCCAACTAAAACTTCAACTTCACTTTTTTTAGGTCTTAATCTTTTTTTATCTTGAGCAATCTTAAAATTAGAATTAGTGATTTTTTTTATTCTTACTAATAAATCTTTTAAAAATATTCTATTATTACTTGATATATTTATTGTACGTCCCTGAATATTTTTTGAATTTAATGCTTTTACAAACGCATCAATAGTGTCATCTATATAAGTAAAATCACGTGATGTTGATAAATTTCCTAATTTAATTTTTTTACTTTTTGATAAAACTTGAGATATTATTGTAGGGATAATTGCTCTTGCAGATTGCCTAGGCCCGTATGCATTGAAGGGTCTCAATATAGTAACGGGTAAACCATAACTTTTAAAAAATGAGAGTGAAATTTGATCTGCAGCAACTTTTGTGGCTGCATATGGGGATTGTGGATTCAGAGGATGTTTCTCATTAATTGGTATTTTTTGGGCTGTTCCATAAACTTCACTCGTTGAGGTAATAAATATTTTTTTAGTTTTATTTCTTTTTGCTGATGAAAGAATATTTAATGTACCATTAATATTAGTTTCGACGAATGAATGGTAGGAGTTATAAGAATGTGGTATTGAGATAAGTGCTGCTAAATGAAAAATTGCATCTATTTTTTTTGTATTATTAAAAATAAAATTTTCATCTCTTACATCTCCATAAATAATATCTAAATTTTTTGGATTTTTTTTATTCAAGTCTTCTAACCAACCACAATTATTAAATGAATTATAAAGAACTAAAGCTTTTACATTGTGGCCGAGTTTTACTAACTTCTCAGTTAAGTGAGACCCTATAAAACCCTCAGCACCTGTTACAAATATATTCATAAAGATTAATATAAATTATCTAATTTTAATTAATTTACCTTGTTCAACTTTAAACACCTTATCAAAATATTTCAAGTTTGATAAACGATGTGTTACACAAACAATCATTTTATTTTTGAATCTCTGCATTAAATTTTTATAAACAATATTTTCATTTTTAATATCTAAAGATGAGGTGGCTTCATCTAAAACTAGCACTTCTGTTTTACCACAAATTGCTCTAGCTATTCCAATTCTTTGCTTTTGACCAATAGATATATTTTTTCCATCCTCTAACAATAAAAAATTTTCTTTATTTTTTTTCGAATTAATAAATGATCTCAAATTTGCATCATCTATACATTTTTGAAATTGTTTTAAATTAATATGTTGATCGGTTTTATTAAATAAAATATTTTTCTTGATTGTGTTTTCAAACAAGATAATTTTTTGAGGTACATAAGAGATAATATTGTTTAATTTATATAATTCAATTTTTCTACCATTAATTAATATATTTCCAGATGACGGTTTGATTAAACCAAGTAATAAATTTAGAAAAGTACTTTTACCACTACCTGTCTCTCCAATAATACATATTTTATCATTTGCTGATAAATTTAATTTTAAATTTTCGAAGATATATTTTTTATCACCATCAAATTTGAATTTTACCTTTTGAAATTTAATATTCTTTAATTTAAAGTTGAAATCATTATTTTTTTTTGGATTATTATCTCTTAATAAAATCTTAATTTTATTTACTTCTGATAAAGATACAGTGACAAACCTGATGCTATTGATAGAATTGATTATCCTTAAAAATGACGGCGATAGTCTAATAATAATTAATAAAATAATAGCTAAAAATAATTGTACTTTATCAGAGTCTTGATAAAGATTGAGAAGATATAAAAGTGAAATAACTAAAAAAATAATTACACAAAATTCTAAAATATTTCTGCTATAAAGAAGTATAATTTGTCTTTTTAAATTAGCTTCATTAAATTTTATTGCCAAGTTTGTAAAGATATTCACAAAAAAAGAGGATAATTTTTCAATTTTAATGTAGTTGAATAAAGAAAAAGTTTCATTTACAGTTTTAATATATTTTCCTTGGAACAATTGTCTTTTTTGGCCGGCTAAATTGATGACACTTTTAAAATATTTTACATATAGGATTCCAAATAATGATAAAAAACACATTACAGTCAAATAAATTTCAAAATTTAAAAAAATTATTAATCCAGAAAGTGTTAAAATAAGGCCTAGATCAATAATTATTAAAAAAATTAAATTTAGAAGATTAATAATATTAGGTACTTCAGAAACTAAATTCCTTATAATCCTTGCAGAATTATTTTTAAGAAAGAACCGATAATTAGAATTAAGATAACTTGAATAAATTCTAGATGAAAGATTTACATTAAGTTTGGCAAAAAATCTTTCTTTATAGCGATTAATTAAAATTATACTAAAATTTTTAATCCCAAAAATTAATACTGTAAAAAAAGATAAATATAGCAGTACTGTAGACTTATCTTCATTAATTAAAAAATTACTAACCTCACCATTAAAAATGTTAAATTGTTTAACTTTTAATAACAATAAATCAGGAGCAGCAATAAAACTTATCAAAGGTATTAAAGATGAAATACTCAAAGTTTCAAGTATCAGAGAAATAAATAATAAAAATAAAATTTTTTTTATTTTGGATATTTCGTTTTTCTCTAAAGTTTTTTTGAAATTATTTAGAATTGCTGAAATATTCATATTTTTTAAATTTATTTACCTAAAATTTTAAAAAATTTTTTATCAATGAAATTTATTTTTTTATTTCTTTCAGGATGCCAATTAATACCAAAAATTTTTTTTTTTTTATCTGAAAAAGCCTCGATAGTATTATCTCTTGTTTTAGCATAAATAATTATATTTTTCCTTTCTTTACTTATTATTGAATAATCATGATATAATTTTAAATAAATATTTTTTTTTTCAGTATAAATATTTTCAAAACCAACTTTTCTTTTTTTAATAACTCGTAGTCCCAGTTTTTTTCCAATAAATTGTGAACCATGGCATATGCCTAAAATTCTTATTTTTTTTCGTATTGCATCCTTATAATAAAAGTTGTCTAAACTATGTCTGATTTTATCTTTTTGAGAATTGCTGAATTGAGTAATACTATTTCCACCAGTTAAAATTAATAAATCATACATGTGCTTTTTTTTTTCTGTTGCATATTTAATATTGCAATTTAAAAAAAATGATTTTAAAATTTTTATCAATCTTAAATCAACACCAAATTCTACTTGATTTTTATATGGCTCTTTAATGACTGGTATTATTAAAATATTCATTAAAATATCTTTTGTGTATCACAATCCATAGAAATAAAATTTTTATTTTTAACTTTTTCAAAAAGTTGATTTCCTACACCAATTGCAGCTGGTACACCCATTTCATAACATCTTATAGCCATATGAGAATTTGACCCACCAAATTTCGTTATAAGACCTTTTATATCATTAGAAAAAATAAAATCGTAACCTGGATCTGCATTCTCAATACAAACAATTTTTGATTTTAAATCTATATTTTTTTTCATTTCTTTTAAATAACAAACTTTGCCAGATATGCTCTGATTTCCGATGAAATTTACTTTAGTTTTGGTTTCTTCAAAATAATAAAGATCATTTTTATCTAAAATTACTTCTGGCAAGTCTAAATCATAAAGAGACCTATAATTTGATTTGTTATATTCGATTTTTTTTTTTAACAAAGATCCTAAATCCTCATATTCTAGATTATTGTAAATGTTAATTATGTCTTGAATATTTAAAAACGATAAGTTTTCAATTTTTATATTATTTCTTTTTCCAATTTTTTTTAAATTTTCAAATATAAGATCTATACTTTTAGTAAAAATAAATTTTGAATATTCTCTTTGTTTTATACTTTTTTCTATATAACTAAATAAATCTTTATAATTAAATTCAAAATTATTCATTTTCAAAAATTTATTAATATTTTTTTTTTCATTACTTGTAAAAGTAAAAGAGTTTTTGTTTTTTCTTTTAAATTTTGATTTTTTATGAAAATATAAATCATATCCTTCCTTATAATTTGGTGATGTAATCTCATAAGTGTCTGGTCTTAAATGGCCATAAGTCTTCAAAAAATTAGATTTATTTTTTGTAGAGGCAAAATTTATTTTTGATGAAATTGTCTCTATTCTATTTAAAAAAGAATTTTTTTTTGCAACGCTAAGAATTTTTTCTTCAACCATAGAGTTTAAAATATCAATTGAAATAAATGCAGACCTGGCTAAATTAGAAAATGCAAATGTACCTAAGTTTTTACAACTTTGTATATGTAATGCAACCTTGTCTACAAAATATATATCTTTATTTTCAACCTCTTTTTGTTTTAATTTGAGTTTTTCCACTAGTGCAATTTCGTTATTAATGTTCTCAAAAGAAAACTTATTGATATTGATGAGTGAATTTTTTATTTGACTTATTTCTTTGGTATTAAATCTTTTATTTAATAATTTATTTAATTTTTTTTTTGTAGAAAAATTAAAACATGTAAAAACAATTTCAAACTCAATTTTATCATGAAGCGAAGTATTTTTTTTAAATTCATCTAAATAAAAATTAATGAGTTTTGTTGCTAAAGAATTGTCAAGATTTCCTGGTATCCATGAATTTAAATCTGTTCTTAAATCTATGAATGGTTTGCCATAAAAAACATTTAGTAATTTAAAATCTGATAAATCCCTATATCCAAAATGACCTCGGCTCTTTCCCCATATACTGTCAGTAATTAATTCCTTATATAAAGATAAAGCTAATGGTTTTGGTTTTATTCCTATCATTTCTGCTGGATTCCAATCGGGCATAGTTGCAAAATAAGTGGTTTTTCCAAGTAAATTTGAATTATTTTTTTTTAATTTAATTATCTTTTTTTCTATCTTTTTATAAATTTTTTTAGGATCTAATTTTTTGCCAAAATTATTAATTGACTTAGGTAATTTTCTTGCTTGAACAATATTTATTTGATCATTCTTATTGATAATAAATTCAATATCCAAATCGTAAAAATTTAATATTTTTTGAATTTTTTTAATTTTTAAATATAATTTTTTTATAAGATTATTTTTAAATTTTGTTTGTTTTGAGTCTAAAAAATTAATTGAATTAACTAAACTTGTTCCAGAAGTGACTAGGGTGGTATCTTGATTTTTGGTGTAATTTATTTTCCACTGTGGAAAGTTATTATCAATATTTCTTGTAAAACAGACTCCAGAAAGCTTTACATTTTGTGCCATTTCTTGAATAAAAAATTCATTCTTCTTATCAAAAAAACTGCTATATGATTTGATAACTTTGTTGATTGCATAATTAGTTTTGATTTTATTTTTTGGGTCGATATTTAAAAAAGATTTAAACATACCAGCTTTAGTGTTCTGATTTTTATCCTCTAAAACATTAGATGATCTAATCGCTATATTTTTATTGAATGAGTCTGAGATAATTTTTAAAATTTTTTTTTGATCTTTTTTGTAATTTATAGCTTTAAAAATGATTAGTTTTGGAACTCTTAAATCCTTGTATTTACTTAAAAATTTTAGAGTTTGTGCTTTAGAGTTAAATTTCATTATATTTAATTATTTTATTTGTTAAATATATTGTAATTATAGTTATCAAATAAAAGATGCAATTAATTTTATTAGCTGCGGGCAGAGGAACAAGACTACAAAAAAAATATAGGAATAAACCTAAGTGTTTAGCTAAAGTAAATAATAAAGCTATCATTAATTATAATCTTGATTTTTTTGATTTGTTTAAAACTAAATATATAGTCACTGGATATAAAAGCTATCATTTAAAAAATTTTGCAAAAAAAAATAATTTTAAAATAATCCACAATAGTAGATATAGATCAACAAATATGACTTACAGCCTTTTTTTAGCAAAAAAATATGTAAAAGATGACATTGTGGTATGCTATGGAGATATAATTTTTAATAAAAATATTTATAGTTTGTTGAAAAACAAAAAAAACTTAGTTCCTTTAAATATGAACTGGCTTAATCTTTGGAAGAAAAGAATGCTCAAACAAAAAATTAAAGAAGATGCAGAAGATGTGGTCGTTAGTAATAACATTGTTAAATCGATAGGAAATAAAATAACACAAAAATTACCAAGATATCAATATATGGGAATTTTAAAATTAAAAAAAAAAACTTTTTTTAAAATGGAAAAATTCTTTAGAAAAATTAATAATGAAAAAATTGATATGACTAATTTTCTTAACAAAACAATTCAGTCAAATAAAATTAAATTTTGGAGTAAAATTTACAAAAGTTTTTGGTTTGAAATTGATAGTGCAAAAGATATTAAAGTTGCCTCAAAAAATTTAAACAAAATATGGTAATTTGGATAATAGGTCTTTCTGGAAGTGGTAAAAGTTTTTTTGCCAAAAAACTTGTTAATAAACTAAAAAAAAAAAAGAAAGTTATATGGGTAGATGGTGATGATGTAAGAAAATTTATTTCGTTTAAATTGGGTTATTCTATAAATGATAGAAAAAAAAATTCTTTCCTGATATCTAATCTTTGTAATTTTTTAGAGAAAAAAAATTACATAGTTATTTGTTCAATCTTATCAATCTTTAGAGAACATCAGAAAAGAAACAGAAAAATATTTAAAAAATATGTACAGATATATATTAAATCTAATTTAAAATCACTTATTTTACAAAATAATAAAAAAATTTATAAAAAAAAAAATATTGTTGGAGTAGATATAAAATTTCCAATACCCCACAAATCAGATTTTGTAATTGATAATTCAAAGAAAAAAAAAATTGATCAAAAAATTTTTAATAAAATTGTAAAAAAAATTAATGCCTAGTTTTATTAATAAATTAAATAAGATTAATAAAAATAAGTATAAAAATTCAATTTCAACAATTAAATTTTTAGAAACACGAAATAACTATCTTAAAAAGATACTGAATATGAATACAAAAAAAAAATTAATTTATAAAAAAAAGATTTTTAAAAAAATTATTAATGACCCAAAAAATATAGAGACAAAAAAAATTATCAATTATATTCATAATTTTAAAGATCAAAAAATAACTAATGATTGGATAATTCATTTATATAAAAAATTTAATTATTCTTTGAAATTAAAAAAATTTTATCTAAAAAAAAATAATGATGATGAAGTTGATTTACATACTTATGTTTTATTTGGCAATATTTTAATCAAACAAAAAAAAATTGATAATCTCCAAAAATTAAACACTATTTGTAAAATAAATGATATTACTATTATTAACTTTGATAAAAAAAAACATAAAAATTTTATAGAAGTAATTAAAGCAAATATAGAATTTGAAAATAAATTTAAGGTTTATTATGCAAAAAAGTTTGTCTCTTATTTTGGCTGATACAAAAAGGTCATTTTATTATTTAAATGAATTAATCTTAAAAAAAATAAAAATAGATGATATTTTAGTTTATTCTAAATCTAGTAATATTAAATTATTAAAAAAAGCGAATAAATACAAATTTAAAAAAAGGGTTTTTTTTATTAAAACTAAAAACATTAATTCTAAAGAAATAGAAAATAAAGTAATCTCATTCAAATCAAAATATATCTTGTTTAGTGGATATAGTGCTGAAATAGTTAAAAATAATACTTTATTAGATAAAAATTTAATTCATTGCCACCCTGGACTTTTACCAAAATATAAAGGAAGCACAATCATGTATTATAGTTTAATATTGGATAATGAAATTTTTGTATCTATATTTAAAATTTCAAAAGAGATTGACAGTGGTAAACTCTTGTTCACAAAAAAATTCAAACCTCCTAAAATAATTGCAAAAATTGAAAACGAATTTGATCATAAAATAAGATCAAAAGCCTTAGTAAGTTTTATTTTGCAAAAAAATAAAATTAAATTAAAAAAAAAAAAAACTGATAATGCTTCTTTTTATTATATTTCTCACCCAATAATAAGGAATATATTAATAAACCCATTAAAAATTTTAAAAAATAATATTTAAAAAATTAACAAATTTTAATTTTATAAAAATAAATTTATGTTTATTGATTTTCTCACAAAATTATTGTGCAAATTAAATTTTTCAACTGTATGCCAACTTTTTTTTGTTCTAACAAACCCATATAATATTTTTTTTTCAAAAGGTAATTGATATATTTTTTCTGCATTATGGTAAAATTTATTCCTATCTTTTAAATCATCTAAGTGTTTACTATCTGTACTCCTTAAATTATATTTGTAAAAAGTCGTTCCCAGGTTTGATTTTACACTATCTTTCAAATCTTCGTCTGGAAAATAAAACATTAAAGAGAGCAATTTACCTTTAAAATCTGTATGTGGATCAATTCTAGAATTATTTAGCATATAAGAATATTCTATTTGTGGAGTTATTTTTGAAAAGAAAATTTTTTCAAAAATATTATGTTTTTTTAATACATAATTTTTAATCTTAGGTCTAAGTAATTTTAGAATGTAAAATGGATTGTCTATTCTTGCTTGGAAATAATTAAAAAATAATTTTTTGAAAAAGAAGTTTATAAAATTTTTATTAAAAACAGTTTGATGAATTTTATGTGCACTTTGATTTTCTAAAATTATTTTTTTATAAATTTCCTCTGAAGAATTATATGAAAATTTATTTTTTATTAATTTTTCTTTTATATTTGTAAATTTTTTTAAATCCTGGAAAGCGTCTTTAAACAAGTAATACTCTTCATCTGAAAGGAAATCTTGAATTTTAAAAATTACAAAAGGTTTTTTTTGTAAAAAATCAATTTTGTAGTTATCGTTTTTTAAGTTGTCTAAAATTCTATCAATCATCATCATTCCAAATGATTCTTTATCATATCTAATTTTTAATTTTATAAAAATTTTTTTCAGTGCATAAATCAAGCCAATTGAGCTATTAGTACTGGTCAGCTGCACGCATTACTGCGCTT
>MDSV01131113.1_pt1 | contig 33343 bp, 30 predicted proteins | sample 810851 | NCBI WGS metagenome assembly MDSV01 (sample SAMN05326640, study PRJNA326480) | marine metagenome | isolation source: seawater | place: Atlantic Ocean: North East | collected 2012 | reverse complement strand
TAGTTTATTGATTTACGAATAAATTAAGTTAATTTTAATGTGCATCCCCCTCCTAAGTAAGAACTTTGGAGGGTTTTTTGTTAAAGAAACGAGTATGGCATAGTATTTGCTATATAAGTAAAAGTTGCTTTGAAATTCAATTTGTAAGCAATTATAAATATTATAAACATTATTAATTAATTTAATTTTATTCAAATGAAAAAAGGTTTATTAGGTCTATTAGTTGTTGCCCTGACAATGGTCGGGTGTCAAAACTATGACGATCAATTTGACGATCTGAATTCAAAAATTAGCTCGTTAGCTACTACAGTTGACGGACTTCTTGCTGTTCAGACTACCGTATCTGCATTAAGCACAAAACTTGACAATCTAGCGAGTACAGCTCTTACAGACGCTGATTTAGCCGCAGTTTTAACTGAAGTTGCTGCTGTTAAACAAAGTGTTGCTGATCTTTCTTTAGCTGAGGATTTAGCAACAATTGAAACAGAAGTTGAAGATTTAGATGAGGAAGTAAAGTTAATCATTGAAAAACTAAACGAGCTTTTAACTGCTAACGCTGTAATTAATCAAAATGTTCGAATTACTTCAATGGCTGAGCTAGAACTTGCTGAGGATCTTATTTCTACTGGTGCAGACGATCCTAATGTTACAATTAATGGATCTTTAGTAATAAATACTACAGGCGCAAGTGATATTGACGATGCCGCAGAAGTTGATCGATTAAATGCGGTGATGGACAAAATCAAAGTTGTTATGAAGACAGTTACTGTTACTACTGACGAAGATCTTACAGCTGTTGCATTACAGTATGTTCAAGGTAGCCTTGATATCAACGCAGCAAAAGGTTCACTTACTGCTGGTGCTCTTACTACTGTAACCGAAGCTATGGAAATCAATCAAAGTGGAAATTTAGATATGGCAAATCTTAACAGCGTTGCAGGAGGTATTACAATTCAAACAGCTAACGTAACAATAACTGGTGTTAATTTTCTTGGATTAACTGAGGGAACAGCTAGAACTGGTGCCGATGCACTAATATTACCACATGCTGAATATGTAAAAATTTCTGGAGTACTACCTTTAACAGTTACTTGTGTCTCCGCTACTACTTTTGAATCAAACAGTCAAGCGGCTCAGACAACTACGACAATTCAGGTTGATGGTTCAACTTCATTTATGTTAGCGACTGGTAAATTTACAGGTCAAGTCACAATAACTGCTGATGGAGAAATATCTCTTGCAAATGTTACTAATGCAAAAGCATTATCTATTACTTCTAAAGCAGCTGTTAAGATGGGAGGTTTATCTGCTTTGTCTGAATCTACAGTTATTTCTGGAACAACAGTTGACATAGGTGGTGTTAAAACTATATCTGCTTCTTCAACTATAACTGGTTCAGAAGTAACACTTACTGCTCTGGAAACCACTAGTGCTTCATGTACACTTGTTGGTCCGACTGCAGTATCTGTTCTTAATTTAAAAACTCTTGGTGGTAATATTATTGCTACTAGTGCAAAAACTTTCGAAGCTCCAGCACTTGCAACTACTACTGGTACAATTAACATAGCAGCTGCGGCTACAGTTCATTTAAAGAACCTAGCATCAACACTTGTTACAGGTACATTATTAGATATTGCTACTGTAGAAACGCTTAAACTATTTGAGCAAAGCACTAATGTTGATTTTACAACCGCTGCTAAACTTAAGACACTAGATTATACTGGTAAGAAAACTTCTCCTGTGACTGAAGGAGGTCAAACTAATTCATTGACTATCACATCAGGAAATGCTTCTTTAACTACTCTTATAATTGGAGAAACTGGTGCAATTGGAACACTAACTGTAACTGGTAGTGTACTTAAGAAACTTGATACTAAAGGTATTATTCTTAACACGGTTGTAACTAATAATACTGCTCTTGAAGAATTTGATTTCAAACATACCCACGTTGATGGAGAATTTGCTACAACAGTAAATCTATCTGGTAACACTAACGCAGCTTTCACTACAGTAAACTTATCTTCTATAAGTAAAGTTAAGCACGTTAATATTACAGGTAATACTTCATTAACTAACATTACTGCGCCTAGTATAGAATTATTAATTGAGCCTACTGCTCAAGCTACATTTACAATTACTGGAAACGATACTTCTGGTACTTATACTAAAGCAATTCTGGGTACAGATACAACTCCTTATCAGCCTGCTACTCTTACTGGTGAAACAGTAACTGGGTTTAAGACACTTATCGAAGCTTTAAATGCTAGAACGTCTCAAAATACAGTTACCTTCTCTATTGAGATTGACTCAGAACAAGCCGATATGGATGCTGACACAGCTGCTGTAACTGGCAATCAGTTAGATGATCACGATGGTCTTATAAATACCGCTAAGGATCTACTTTTATTAACTAACTAAAATTATTTTAATTAATATTAAAAAGCCTTCCTTTTTAGGAGGGCTTTTTTTTATGCAATAATCTCTACTAAGGCAAGAAATGCTAAACTAATCAACTGAATAGTTAAAACAATTTTAAAGTGTGAATAACCTTTATTTATTAAAAGATGATGAATATGATTTTGATCTGGAGAAAAAGGAGATTTTTTATTTGTAATCCTAATTATAAATACCCTAAGGAGATCAATTAATGGATAAATAATTAAGCTCATTGTAAAAAGAGGTTTGTTTAATTTGAATTGCTCTTTAAAGGTGTATTCTGAACCTAATACATGGAAAAGATAAACAGCTATGAGACTTCCAAATAATAATGATCCTGCATCTCCCAAGAATACTTTATTTTCTTTTTTATAATTGAAATAATATAAAGGAATTGAACTTAAGGTGATTAAAATCCCAAGAAAGTAAATCGGAGTTTTAGCTTCTGAAAAAAGCTCAACCATTACAACGACTTTTATTAATTCCGTAATAGCCATACCATCAATTCCGTCAATAAAGTTTATAGCATTTACTATAACAAGGAAAACAAAAACTGTAAAGATTTGACTGGTAATTCTTGGAATTTCTTGCAACCCTAATACCCCATGAAAATGGTCAATTATAAACCCTTGATCAATCAATATTTTTGCTACTATAATTTGAAGTAAAAATTTCAATTTAAAATCCGCATTATAAAAATCGTCATAAACTCCAACTATAAACATTATTCCTAGCGGGATTAAAAGAGAAAAGTCAAATAATTTTTGTTGAGTGATATACAGATAGATTGATATTAAAAATAAGGTTGTAAAAACAGCTATACCACCAGTTTTGGTAGCTTGTGTATTATGAACTGAACGGGAATTAATTGCATCGAATTTACCAAGTCTAGTAAACCATTTTTTAAGGGTATATACTGTTGTTACACTTAAAAATATTGTGATAATATGGAGGATTGTATTCATGATTTAGTTGAAATAAATTATTCAAATAAATTTATATATTGCAAAGTAACAAGAAATCTATTAAGATGGCTAAATCAAGCCCTAAGCAAAATACCTTAGAAACCTCAAATATACTCCCCTCTATTCTTATCATCTTTTTTCTGTGTGTAGGATTCATTCCTAATTGGGATGCAGTAGATAAAATTGCACCTCAGTGGTTATATTTGAGCATTCTAAACCTTAGTACCGGAATTTATCTTTTTCTCAATCGCAGGATTTATAAGGATAGAATTACCATTGTTTTAAGTTCCTGGATGAGTATTTTTTACATTTCATTCGTAATATGGGCAGGACTTTCTTATTTCTATGCAATTAACCCTACTGAAGTTTTAGTTAATATCGTTCGCCATTTCAATACTCTATTTATGTTTTTGCATTTGGGAATATTGATATATAATATAAAAGATAAAAACCGACTTGTTAGTATTGCAATTACAGGGATTTTAGCAATAGAGGTTTATGCAGTTTTGGAACAAGCTTTAGCTATGTATAAAGCTGGAGCAATAAATCCAGGAGAGCTTAAGGGGGTGACTGCAAATCGAAATATCACTGCCTTTTCTATAGCTTTAAAAATTCCTTATGTATTGTATTTAATTATTAGAAATCCAAAGCAGTGGTTTAAATTTTTGTATGCCATACTTGTCTTTTTTAGCTTATTTTCTCTAAGTATGATTCAAAGTAGAGCATCTTTTGTTGCAGCAGCCTTAATTGCGATTTTAGTTATCTTCTGGACCTCATTACTTTATTTTAAGTCTAGGAGGTTAAAAGATTTTTTACCAAACTTATTTTATCTTATTCCATTGATACTAGCAGTTGGGTTAAACCAGCTATTAACATCTAATAAAGGAGCGGATGCCGTTTCACGAGCTGCTACTATTTCTATAAGTCAAGCTGATGGTTCCATTGGTAAGCGTCTACGATATTATGAAGACGTACTTACCCATTTCTCATCCAATCCTATTTTTGGGGTAGGGATAGGTAATTGGAAACTATCCTCGATTCATTATGATCGTGAGGATATTGACGGCTATATTGTACCATATCATGCGCATAGTGATTTTATCCAGCTGGGTGCAGAGCTTGGTATAATTGGGTTTTTGCTTTACTTGGGGGTTTTCCTGATTGGGGCATATTTTGCCCTAATTCTACTTTTTAAATTCAATTTAAAATCAGAAGATAAATGGTTTATATTTTTACTCATTTCTGCATTAGGAGTATATTTTATTGATGCAAATTTAAACTTTCCAATTGCCCGCCCACAAGTTCTAGCTCCTTGGGCATTAACTATGGCATTGATTTCTTATTATTACAATAGAGAAAAAAAATTAAATGAGAAAAAATCAAAATCAATTTTAAATTCTCTATTCCCGATTTCTGTTATTGTTTTAATGATTTTTAGTTCAAATATTACATACACAACCTATAAATCTCTTCAAGGTCAAATGTTTTTATTAAGAGATTTTAATTCAAGTAAGTATACTGTTGCTATGAACAAAATTGATAATATAACCCCTGATCTACCCAATATAACAGTAACCACAATACCAATGAAATCTATCAAGGCACGTTACTATTTTAATGCAAAAAAATATGACAAAGCAATTGAATTATTAAACGAAGGAATCCCTGCCAATCCATATTTATTTTTTAGTGAGAATTTAAAGGCTCAAATTTATTTAAAACAAAATAAAATAGATAGTGCTTTTGTAAACGCTAAAAAAGCTTTTTATGGCCTACCAAAAAATGCATTACATGCCTCTATATTTGCTCAAGTTCTTGCATTAAAAAAGAATGAGGTTGAGGTAAAAAAAGCTTTCCAGGTTCTTTCTGAAAAAACAGGTCGAGTAATATGGAAGAATTTTTTAATTGTTTTGTCACAAATAGTTCAGGTTGGAGATAAAGATTTTATAAAATACGCTTCACAAGCATCTAATCTATATCCTGAGGACAAAGAACTGTTTTCTATGAAAAAGCTTGCAGTTGTTGGAAATGAGAATATAAATCGTGCGGCTTTAATTTCAAAAGAGGGTCTGAACTTCTTCAATAAAGGACTTTATATTGAGGCGGCCATAGAATTTGAAAATGCTTCCTCAATAGATCCACTTGAATACGCCCATTTTGAAAATGCTGCAAGTGCCTATTTTATGGGTGGTGATTATGGCAAAGCACTAATATATTCTGAGAAAGTAATAAACGGATTTCAGATTAAAACCGGTAAATCTGAGTACATATGCGCTTTAACTAATTTTAACATCGGAGGTAAAGAACGGGCATGTGAACTGTTACTACAATCTATTAATTATGGATATACGCAAGCTCAGGCAACATACGACCAGCGTTGCAACTAACCTCGTCATTTATGTAGTAAATTTAAAATCAAGTACTTTTTTTACTTAAAAAGTTTTGTAAAATAAAAATATATAAGTACTTTTGGTACTTGAATTAGATTAATTATAATGTTAGGAGAGCTTATAACCTCTAAAACCCGGTTGAGACTGTTGATTAAATTTTTTGTTTCACAGGCCAACCGGGGTTACCTAAATGGACTCGCATCTGAAATGGGTGAATCTTCTAACTCCATTCGCAAAGAACTTAATCATTTACATGATGCAGGATATTTAGATAAAGTCAGGAATGATAATAAGGTAGAATACCAAGCTAATACCAAGCACCCCTTGTATGATATTTTAAGAAAAGTAGTTCTAAAACATTTGGGTCTGGAGGATATAGTAGAGACAGTCTTGGAACGAATGGGGAATGTGAAAAAGATTGTTTTAGTTGGAGATTATGCTGAGGGAAATGACACTGGGAATATTGAGGTTTTCCTAATTGGAGAGGATTTAAACATGAGTTATATTTCTCAATTGGAAGAAAAAATTGAAAAACTTATAAAAAGAAAAGTTAGTTTTTATTTGGCTTCCAAATTTTTGAGCAAACGTAAACATATTTTACTTTATGAAGGTTAATAAAGTGTGCTGTATTGGAGCTGGTTATGTTGGAGGACCAACGATGGCGGTAATAGCATTAAAGTGCCCTGATATAGAAGTAACTGTTGTTGATGTGAGTAAAGAAAGAGTTGATTCATGGAATGGTCCTTTTGATTCACTACCAATATATGAGCCAGGTCTTAAAGAAATAATAGAAAAAGTTAGGGGCCGCAATTTATTTTTCTCCACAGAGATAGATATTGCAATCGATTCAAGTGATATAATTTTTATGGCGGTAAATACCCCTACAAAGACCGAGGGAGTTGGTGCTGGAATGGCTGCCGATTTAAAATATATTGAAGCATGTGCCAAAAACATAGCTCAAGTAGCTAAAACTGATAAAATTGTTGTAGAAAAATCTACCTTACCTGTACGTACGGCAGAAAAAATAAGAGAAATACTTGATAATCAAGGAAGGGCAGGTGTAAGCTTTGAAATTTTGTCCAATCCTGAATTCCTTGCCGAAGGAACTGCAATTCAAGATCTTTTCAAGTCAGACCGAGTATTGATTGGAGGTGATTCCACCTCCAAAGGTAAAAGGGCGGTTCAAGCTTTAGTTGATATCTATAAAAATTGGATCCCAATAGAAAAGATTATTACTACAAATGTTTGGTCCTCTGAATTAGCTAAACTCGCTTCAAATGCAATGTTGGCTCAAAGAATTTCATCAATTAATAGTATCTCAGCTTTATGTGAAAAAACTAACGCAGATATTCATGAACTTTCTAAAGCTATAGGTATGGACCACCGTATAGGTCCACACTTTTTAAATGCCTCAGTAGGTTTTGGAGGGAGCTGTTTCCAAAAAGACATACTTAATTTGGTTTACCTATGTAAATATTACGGTTTGGAGGAGGTAGCAGAGTATTGGCATCAGGTCATTAAGATTAATGACTATCAAAAAAATCGTTTTGCTCAAAAAATCATTGATGAATTGGGGGGTAATCTCCGGGGTAAGAGTATAGCTATTTTAGGTTGGGCTTTTAAAGCAAATACAAATGACTCTCGTGAATCACCTGCAATTTATGTAACAAAAAAACTTGTTGACAGGGGAGCTAATGTTAAAATCTTCGATCCTTTGGTGTCTTTATCAACAATCATGAGAGATATAGAGGATTATAAAATTGATAAGAATGCCTGCTCAATATCCTCCAATATTGATGAATGCATAAATGATGTTGAATTAGTTGCGATATTGACTGAGGCGTCAGCTTATAAAGATTTAGGAAAAGAATTTCTAATCTTTGATGGGAGAGGGATTAATAAAAACGCTAAGTTTTCGATTGGAAAATGATTAAAGATTTTAAAAAAATACGAGCATTATTAACAATAGAACAAAAAAGGGCTTTAATCATTTTGTCTGGTCTATTGCTGATCGGAATGTTTTTTGAAATTCTCGGGTTAGGAATTTTATTGCCAATACTAACTATTTTATTAAACCCAGCTCAGCTATCAGAAGTTTTTGTCCATATTAATTTTGTTGATCTTGATGTATTTAGCTACAATGATATAGTGGTATTTTGCCTTTTTTCATTATTTTTTATTTACGTAATAAAAACATTTTTTCTGGTATTTATTACCTACAAACAAAATGTTATTTTGGAAAATATTGGGATTTCAATTCAAAATAAACTTTTTTCTAAACAACTATTTCGACCATACAAAGACCATCTGTATAGAGATTTTTCAGATATTATAAAAGATATCCAAGTTGAGGTGGTCTTCTTTGTCTCCTTTTGTAGCAGTTTAATTACCCTTTTGGTTGAGTCAGCTCTTGTGATTTCAATACTTTCTACTATTCTTTACCTTGAGCCTCGAGGTGCAATAGCTATTGGAACAATTTTTGGAGTTTTATCTCTATTTTTTCTTCAACTTTCCAAAAAAAAATTAAATGCTTGGGGAGAATCCAGAGAGACATTAGACGGAAAAATTTTAAAAACTCTTACAGATAGCCTTTCTGGAATTAAAGAGGTTAAATTGCTACATAAAGAGGCCTATTTTTTAAATACTTTAAAAAAAAACAACTCCAGAAAAGCAAAAGTTTCTATCTATTTTCAAACACTTTCTCAAATACCCAGATTTTACCTTGAATTGATAACTATTATTGGAATGGTATGTTTGATTTTAGTCCTTTTTTATAATGGGGTAGAAACAACACAAATTGTTACTTTATTGGGCGTTTTTGTTGCTGCTGCTTTTAGGATGATACCTTCTGTAAACAGAATTTTAAGTGCTCTACAAAATATAAAATATTATGAGGCAACTGTAAACAAAATATACGATCAAATAATCGGATTTGATTTCACTAGATCAAATAAAAATGTAAAGCAATTTGAATTTTGCAATGAAATAAAGTTAGATAATATACAATTCTCTTACAAGGATCAAATAATATTAAGTTCTATAAATCTGGAAATTAAAAAAGGAACTACTATTGGCATTATAGGTGCTTCTGGTTCAGGAAAAAGTACTTTAGTTGATCTAATAAATGGTCTTCTAAAACCATCAAGAGGTAAGATAAGTGTTGATGGAAAAAATATAGATGAGATAATTAAACCCTGGCAACTATCTATTGGCTATGTAGGTCAGGAAATCTTTTTAATGGATGAGACCATAAAAGCCAATATTGCTTTTGGTATGAGCAGTCAAGAAATAAACATTGAAAGGGTATACAAAGCGCTAGAAGCAGCCCAACTTTCAATATTTATTAATGAATTAGAACTTGGAATAGAGACTAAAGTTGGCGAGAGAGGAGTTCAACTTTCGGGAGGTCAAAAACAACGAATAGGTATTGCAAGAGCTTTGTACCACAATCCAAGTGTATTGATTTTCGACGAAGCTACTGCGTCTTTGGATGATGTAACTGAAAGGCAAGTGATGAATTCAATTTATAATTTAAAACAAAATAAAACAATGATCATTATTGCGCATAGAATTTCGACTTTAGATGATTGTGATATGGTCTATGAAGTTAAAAATGGAAAAATAGAATTAAAAGAATTGGAATGGACAAAAATATCATAGGCTTAATCGGCTTAGGTTATGTTGGCTTACCCTTGTCAATAGCTTTTTCAAAAAAATACAAGACTTTTGGTTTTGATATAAATGTTAAAAGGGTTGAAGAACTCAACAAAGGTATAGATACAACTGATGAGGCTAGGCTTTCTGAATTGAAAAATCAAATTAATAATAATTTAGTTTTAACATCTGATAGCAAAAAATTATCTGATTGTAATATTTATATTATTACAGTTCCCACTCCCATTACGCAATTTAAAACTCCTGATTTGTCCTATTTAATTTCAGCTTCGAAAACTGTAGGAAGTATCTTAAAAAAAGAAGATGTTGTTATTTATGAAAGTACTGTTTATCCAGGTTGTACCGAGGAAGAATGTGTGCCACTTTTGGAAAAATACTCTGGTTTAAAATATAACGATGACTTTTATTGTGGCTACTCTCCAGAGCGAATCAATCCAGGCGATAAAATCAATATCTTGACCAAAATTAAAAAAGTAACATCAGGATCAACCCCAGCAGTTGCTGAGATGGTTGATAAACTCTATGCCTCTATAATTGATGCTGGAACTCACAAGGCATCATCCATTAAGGTAGCAGAGGCATCTAAGGCTATTGAAAATGCACAAAGGGATTTAAATATATCATTTGTTAATGAATTAGCATTGATATTTGATAGGATTGGTATCGACACTAATGAGGTAATTGAAGCAGCGGCAACTAAATGGAATTTTCTAAAGTTTAAACCTGGTTTGGTGGGGGGACATTGCATTAGTGTTGACCCCTATTATTTGGCACATAAAGCCCAGAGCTTAGGCTACTATCCTGAGGTGATACTCTCAGGTAGACGGGTAAATGATAATATGGGAATTTTTGTAGCTAACAAGTCAATTAAATTAATGAATAAAAAAGGAATTCAAGTTAGAGATGCTAAGGCACTTTTGTTGGGTATTACTTTTAAAGAAAATTGTCCAGACATCCGTAACTCTAAAGTTCCAGATATTTATAATGAATTAAAAAGTTTTGGAATGCAAGTAGACGTTTACGATCCTTACGCTAGTTCCTATGAAGTGGAAAAAGAGTTTGAAATTAAAATAATTTCGAAAACAAACCATTACGATTTGATTATTCTTGCTGTGGCTCATAAAGAATTTATCGAGCTTGATTTTATCAGTGGATTAAAAAGACATAAGAAGTCTGTTATTTATGACTTAAAATCAGTTTTAGATATTAATCAAGTTGATGCAAGACTTTAGTGTTATGAAGAATTATTTTGCCCATCATACAGCATTAATAGATCCAAATTGTTCTATAGGAGCATCCACAAAAATTTGGCATTTTTCTCATATTATGTCAAAAGCTAAGTTGGGTAAAAATTGCAATATTGGTCAGAATGTAGTTGTTTCTCCGGAAGTAATACTTGGAAACAATGTAAAAGTTCAAAACAATGTTTCCATATACACTGGCGTGGTTTGTGAAGATGATGTTTTTTTAGGTCCATCCATGGTTTTTACAAACATAATTAACCCAAGGTCCGCTGTAGTTCGGAGGGATCAGTATGTAAAAACTACAGTTAGAAAAGGTGTCTCCATAGGTGCCAATGCTACTATTATTTGCGGAAATGAATTGGGAGTCTATAGTTTAATTGGTGCTGGTGCGGTGGTAACCAAATCGGTCTTGCCATATGCATTAGTGGTAGGAAATCCTGCTAAACAAATAGGTTGGGTAAGTGAATATGGACAACGTTTGAATTTTGACAAAAATAATCTTGCCCATTGTTCCGAGAGTGGTGAAAAATATATTCTAAAAGATAATTTGGTAATTAAAGAATGAAAAATTTTGTACTAATTGGTGCTGCTGGATATATTGCTCCAAGGCATATGAAAGCCATTAAAGAAACAGGTAATAATTTATTAGCTGCGTACGATCCATATGATGGTATTGGAATCATAGACAGCTTTTTCCCTCAATCTAGTTTTTTTACTGAGTTTGAACGTTTCGACCGACATTTAGAAAAATTAAAAAGAGGAGGAACCAAAATTGATTATGTTTCCATATGCTCTCCTAATTATCTTCATGACTCTCACGTTCGTTATGGTCTTCGCATTGGAGCTGATGTGATTTGTGAAAAACCATTGGTTCTAAATCCGTGGAACGTAGATGCATTGATAGAGTTGGAGGAAGGCTATCCTAACAAAGTAAATACAATTCTTCAACTACGTCATCATGAGGCTATTCTAGCTTTAAAAGATAAAATTGACGGTAGTTCAAAAGAAAAGGTTTATGACATTGAACTTAAATACATTACCTCCCGAGGTAAGTGGTATCACACTTCATGGAAAGGAGACGAATCAAAGTCTGGTGGAATTGCTTCTAATATCGGGATTCACTTTTTTGATATGTTACAATGGATATTTGGGTCCATGCAAGATTTCTCCTTAGATATCAAGACAAATGACACCAATGCAGGAACCTTAGTATTTAAAAAAGCTAAAGTCAATTGGTATTTGAGTATCAATGCAAATAATTTACCCCAGTCTGCGATAGATAAGGGAAATTCTACTTATAGGACTTTGTCAATAGAGGGTGAGGAAATTGAGTTTAGTAAGGGTTTTGCCGATTTACATAAAGTGAGTTATCAGAGGATAATTGCAGGTAAAGGATACGGGCTATCTGATGCAAAAAAATCCATAGATATTGTAAGTAAAATCAGAAATAAAGTGATATGAGAATAGACAATTCAAACATATTAGTTATAGGAGGGGCTGGATTTATAGGAAGTTTTGTTGTGTCTGAATTATTAAAACATCCTGTAAAAAAAGTCGTTGTATACGATAATTTTACTCGTGGTAATAAATCATATTTAGCTGCTCAATTAAATGATGAGAGGTGTTCTATTTTTCCCTTTGGAGGAGATATTCGTGAAACTGATATTTTAAACATTGCTATGGATGGAATGGACTACGTAATAAGTTTGGCAGCAATGTGGCTGCTTCATTGTAAGGATTTTCCTCGAACGGCATTTGATGTAAATATTGCAGGGACATTTAATATACTAGAGGCTTGTGTTAAAAATAATATTAAAAAACTGATTTGGTCGTCATCAGCCTCTGTTTATGGAGACGCCATTGAATTACCAATGACGGAGGAGCATCCATTTAATAATAAAAACTTTTATGGTGCTTCTAAAATTGCCGGAGAGGCAATGGCAACTGCATTTAATGACAGGTATGGCTTGAAAGTAATTGGTTTAAGGTACATGAATGTTTATGGTCCTCATCAAGATCAAACAGCAGCCTACACAGGTGTAGTACCTATTATGTTAAATAAAATTGAGGCTGACGAAGCACCTACGATTAATGGTGACGGATCTCAAGCGTATGATTTTATATATGTTGAAGATGTCGCTCGATCAAATGTACAGGCACTCATAAGTGATCAAGAATATGGGATGTATAATGTAGGAACGGAGGTTCAAACCTCTATCAATGAACTTTGTGAATTGATTTTAGAGTTAAAAAAGTCATCTCTTAAGGTAAAGTATAATCCCTATTCTGAGAATGATGCTCGGGCTATGGTAAAAAACAGAATTGGTTCTATTAAAAAAGCTCAGCAAGAGTTGGGATTCAAATATAAATATGAGTTGCGTGAGGGGCTAAAAAAACTTATAGAGTGGAGAATTGCGACGGGCGTTGATAAAGATTTAAGATGAAATTAAAAAAAAACAATATTATTTTTTTTGATGGAATATGTAACGTTTGTGATAAGACAGTAGATTTCATCTTACATCACGATAAAAAATTGATTTTTTCGTTTTCATCTTTGCAATCAAGTTATGCTCAAAATTTTTTTCATAATTGGGATAAAGAAATTTCTATGGAAACGATTGTTGTCTTTACAGATGGTAAATTTTTAACACGTACAGAGGCTATAAAATTTATACTAAAAAACTTATCTGGATATCCTAAATTTTTTGGTTTTCTTTTAGGATTATTTCCAACATTATTCTCCGATTATTTTTATCGGTTATTTGCTAAGTATAGATATAAAGTTTTCGGACAAAATGATATCTGTAAGGTCCCAAATAAAGATTTTTTAGATCGTTTTTATGAATAGAGTTTTATATAATCCAATGATTTACGAAATAATTAAGTCGCGTCAGAAAAACAAAAGTGAAATTTCAAAAGGTATAGTTTGTTGAGAAAAATTGGAATTATTGGTGGAGGAATTATTGGTCTTGCTTTGGCGTTCAAACTTGGTAGAAAAGGATATAAAGTAACTGTCTTTGAAAAGGAAAATGTTCCAGGAAAACACCAATCAGGAAGAAATAGTGGTGTTTTACATTGTGGATTATATTACCAGCCTGGTTCTTTAAAAGCTAAATTATCAGTTAATGGAATTAGGGAAATGACTTCATTTTGTAAAGAAAATAAATTAGCCTATGATATTTGCGGTAAAGTTGTAGTAGCTTCAACTGAAAAAGAAATAAAGGCTTTAGATAAATTGGCAAATCGAGGAAAATTAAATGGACTTTCTAATCTCAAATATCTCAATAAAAATGAGCTAAAAAAAAGAGAACCATTTGTAAAAGCAAAAAAAACTCTTTTGGTTCCAGAGGAGGGAATAGTAGATTATAATTCAGTAATGGAGAAACTAGTTAAATTGATTCGCGAACAAAATGGTGAAGTTCTTTTCGATACTCTAGTTAATCAAATTATTAAATCTACCTCTAATGAAATAGTAATAAAATCAAATAATATAGATTTCACATTCGATTATATTATTGCCTGCTCAGGATTATGGAGTGATAAGGTTTTTTCTAATTTATCCAAAAAAAAATCCCCATTAAGAATTATTCCTTTTAGGGGAGAATACCTAAAGTTTAAACCCGGATTTGAAAATATAGTAAATCATTTAGTATACCCTGTTCCCGATGCACGATTCCCTTTTTTGGGTGTACACTTTACAAGAATGATAGATGGTGGTCGAGAAGTAGGGCCTAACGCAGTTTTAGCTCTAAAAAGGGAAGGATATCAACGAAAAAGCTTCAATTTAAAGGAGGCTATAGAAAGTATTACTTATCCTGGATTAATTCGCTTCATAGGTAAAAACTTTCAATTTTCAATTGATGAGTTTAAGTCATCATTTTTCTTAAAAGACTTTATTTCCAAAGCCCAAAAAATGATTCCTGATGTTAATTCAACTATGCTTGAAAGAGGTTCTTCAGGAGTCCGTGCCCAAGCCATTTCACCAAAAGGCGAATTACAAATGGATTTTAATATTGTTAAAGAGGGACGCCAAATTCACCTCCTCAATGCTCCCAGCCCAGGTGCAACGGCTTCATTTGCAATAGCATCTCATATTATTCAAAATTATTTACCCAATTAAGCTATGAAAAAAAGAATAATTCCGATTTCATTACCCGTCACTGGAGATGAAGAATGGCAAGCACTTAAAGAACCGTTGATATCAGGGTGGTTAACTGCAGGGCCTAAGGTTCGTGATTTTGAAAAGGCCTTTGCAGAGCGTCATCAAGTGAAACATGCTATTGCAGTTACAAGCGCTACCACTGCATTGCATTTATCATTAGTGGTATTAGATATTAAGGCGGGTGATGAAGTTATTGTTCCAGCTTTTACCTGGGTTTCTACTGCTAATGCTGTTTTATATCAGGGTGCTAAAGTGATTTTTTGTGATATTGACCCTAGTACTTTTAATTTAGACCCTAAAAAACTCAAGGAAAAAATCACCTCAAAAACCAAAGCTATAATGGTGGTTCATCTCTTTGGTTTGTGTGCACCAATGGATGAAATCAAAGATATTTCTAAAGAAATTCCGCTAATTGAAGATTGCGCATGTGCAGCAGGATCAGCTTACAAAGAAACACCTGCTGGGGGACTTGGATTAATGGGGTGCTTTTCGTTTCACCCACGAAAATCTATCACTACAGGAGAGGGTGGAATGATTACCACAAATGATGATGACCTAGGCCATAAACTTCAAGTATTAAGAAATCATGGGGCATCCATCTCAGAGGAGGAACGTCATAATGGACCTAAACCTTTTATTCTACCAGATTTTAATGTATTAGGTTATAATTATCGAATGACCGATTTGCAAGGGGCAATTGGTCAAGTTCAATTAAAAAAATTAGATTACTTTACTGAAGAGAGAAATAAGTGGGCTAGTTTATATAAAAGTGAGTTAGCAGAAATAACTTGGTTGACTCTACCTAAGGATTCTATTGCATATAAACATTCTTGGCAAAGCTTTGTGATTTTAGTTGATGAGAGAAAATCTTCTATACGCAGAAATCAAATTATGGAAAAACTACAACAAGAGGGAATATCCACTCGTCCAGGGACTCATGCAGTTCATATGTTAAAATTTTATTCAGAAAAATATAAAATTAAATCCAATGACTTTCCAGGAGCTAAAACAGCAAATGACAAATCCATTTCTCTCCCCATTCATAATAGGATGACAATAAATGACATTAAATATATATGCAAAGCTCTAAAGAAATTCTAAAAAAAATAAGCTCTTTTTTTGAAAAAAATATAATTCAAATTCAGGATAATATGATTGTCTTAGAAGATCAATCTAATTACAAAAATCAACAGCAAACAAATACATCTTTTTCTGAAAAGTGGGACTTTATTGATTCTAGAAACAATCATAATGAATATGTTTTTGAATCCTTTCAAAAAGAATGGTTTTTAAAATTATATGGTTTTTCAAATGAAAAAGAATTAGCAAAATTTTTATCTGGCAAGCTTATTTTAGATGCAGGATGTGGTTTAGGTTATAAATCAAAATGGTTTGCCTCTATAGCTAAAAATTCTTTTGTAATTGGTATGGATTATAGTGATTCAGTTTTGAAAGCTGCAGAAAACTATAGTGAGATTAATAATTTATTTTTTGTTCAAGGAGATATTTCTAATACAAAAATTATTAAAAGTAAACTTGACATTGTTATATGCGATCAGGTTATTATGCATACTGAGTTCCCTAATAAAACATTTAAACACCTTTCTTCAAGAATAAAAAAATCAGGTTCATTCTTATGTTATGTTTATGCAAAAAAAGCTTTACCAAGAGAGCTAATTGATGACTTTTTTAGATTATCTACTCATCAATATTCTTCAAAACAAATTTGGGAATTGTCTGAGCAGTTAACCGAGTTGGGAAAAAGACTTTCAGATTTAAAAGTTACAGTGAATTCACCTCATATTCCTCTTTTAGGAATTAAAGGAGGTGATTATGATTTACAAAGATTTATATACTGGAATTTTCTTAAATGTTTTTTTAACGAAAAGTTGGGGGTTCAAACTTCAATTGCCACCAATTTTGACTGGTATTCACCTTCAAATGCAAAAAGATATAATAAAGAGGAATTCGAAAAATTAATTTATAATAATCAATTAACAATAGATTTCTTTCACTCAGAGGAAGCTTGTTACTCTGGTCGTTTCATAAAAAAATAATTTAGAATGTGTGGTATTCTTGGAATATATAATCTTAACGGCGCAAAAGTAGATGGTAATATACTCAATAAAATGGGAAATGAAATTGCTCATAGAGGTCCAGATGGAGAGGGGTGTTATTTGAATAATAACATTGGTCTTATCCATAAACGACTAGCGATTTTAGACACCTCTGAAAGGGGCAAACAACCTATGATATCCAAGGATGGAAATTGGGTTATTGTTTTTAATGGTTGTATATATAATTTTAGAGAATTAAGAGAGCAACTAAAGAAGAAGGGGCATAAGTTTATTTCTGAAACAGATACTGAGGTAATTGCAGAGGGATTTTCTGCTTATGGAACTTCTTTTATTGAACAATTTAATGGAATGTTTGCAATTGGGGCTTGGAATAAAAAAGATAAAAAGCTATACTTGATCAGGGATCGTTATGGAATAAAACCTCTTTACTATTGGTTTAATGTTAATACCATAGTTTTTTCCTCAGAAATTAAAGGAATTATTAAACATCCAGAATATGAAGTGGATGTCGATTTGGACGCGCTTAATGAATATTTTACTTTCCAGAATATTTTTTCATACAACACCCTATTTAAAGGAGTTAATATGCTCCCACCAGCAAATTTATTAGAGATTAATTCTAATACTCACTTTATTGAACATAACTCTTGGTGGGACTATGATTTCAATTTAACAGACGATAGCATTTCATTTGATGAGGCTAAACTTGAAACCAAAAAACTTTTTGAGCAAGCTGTTAAGAGACAAATGATATCTGATGTTCCTGTTGGATCTTACTTATCTGGTGGAATGGATTCAAGTTCTATTGCAAGTGTAGCATCTAATCACGTAGACCGTTTAGCAACATTTACATGTGGGTTTGACATGAATGAAGTTAGTGGTAGAGAAGCTAATTTTGATGAAAGAAGAGATGCTGAATTAATAGCTAACCATTTAAATACCGAGCAAATTGAAGTTGTAATGAATGCGGGTGATATACGTTGGTCACTTCCAAAATTAGTTTATCATTTAGAGGACCTAAGGGTTGGAATGTCATACCCAAATTATTATACTGCTCGTTTAGCATCTAAATTTGTTAAAGTTTGCTTGCAGGGTACTGGAGGAGATGAACTTTTTGGGGGATATCCTTGGCGTTATTACAAAGTTTTCGATTCACTAAGTAGAGAAGATTTTTTTGATCAATATTATGATTTTTGGCAACGTTTAGTTCCAGACAGCGAAAAAAAGGAACTATTTACAAAGGAAGTTTCTGATAAAATTGATTTTAATGCACCAAGAAAGGTATTTGAAAGGGTTTTTACATTTAACGATAAGTTGAATTATAAGTCTCCTCAAGATCATATTAATAATTCACTTTATTTTGAGATTAAGACTTTTTTATCAAGTTTATTTATTGTAGGAGACAAATTATCAATGGCTAATGGTTTGGAAGAACGTTTTCCATTCATGGATAATGATCTTGTAGATTTTGCTATGAAAATCCCTGTTGAATTCAAATTGGGTGAACTTTCAAAAGAGATTGATAAAATTGATGAGAATAGAGAAGACAAAAAGAAAATTTATAGAGAATATAATGATGGGAAAAATATTTTGAGAAAAGCGATGGAAGATTATATTCCCAAGAAAATTTTAGATAGAAAAAAACAAGGGTTCTCGGCTCCTGATGAAAGCTGGTATAGAGGAAAAAATGCAGATTATATAAGAGAATTATTATTAGAAAATCAAACTATATCTTCAAAATATATTAGTAAAAAATTTATAAAAAAGATAGTAAATGAGCATTTATTTAAGAAAAAAAATCATCGATTATTAATCTGGTCATTTTTAAATTTTGAATTATGGTGTAGAATTTTTTTAAAAGAAAAAAGTTAATAATGATAGATTTTAATATCAAATTGTTAGGGGATAGTGAGCTAGAGGATTATAGACTTTTTTTAAAGAGGAATAATCATTTACTGTGGTACAGCAGTATTGAGTACAAATGTTTACTTGAAACTTATTTGAAGGCAAAATCAATATATTATGTTGCTTACAAAAAAAATAAAATTATTGGATGTCTTGCATTATTTGAGAGTCAAAACCATGGAATGGGGACAATAATAAACTCACTTCCCTTTTTTGGAAGTAACGGAGGTTTTTTAATTGATTTTGAATTAACAAACCAGGAAATTCAGGGAATTATGAGTTTACTTTATGAATCTTTATCAAACTATGTTGGTAAAAATCATGTTGCAGCAGTTACAATTATTACAAGCCCTTTTGATAATTATTCTCGAGAATTTTTAATAAAGAACTTCAACAAAACGTATTCTGATTATAGAATAGGACAGGTCACTGGTCTTCCAAAAAATAAAGAAGATCTAATTAAACTATTTGATAATCCTAGACCTAGAAACATTAAAAAGGCTATCAAATCGGGAGTTACTATTTGCAAATCAACCTTAAAAGAGGACTTTGACTTCCTATTTGAAACTCATCAGAACAATATGGAAAGAATTCAGGGAAAATCAAAATCAAAATTATTTTTTGAATTGGTTAAAAAAAATATACCAGAAGAGTTTTTCTCTCTCTATATAGCCGAATTAAATGGTCGTAAAATTGCAGCACTTTTACTTTTTTATTTCAACAAAACTGTAGAGTACTTTACTCCCTGTAGTATTTATGAATATAGAAATCTTCAAGCAAATAGCATGTTGATTAATACTGCAATGCAAGATGCAATCGATGAGGGTTACCAGAATTGGAATTGGGGAGGCACATGGAAAACACAAAAAGGGGTATATGATTTCAAAAAAAAATGGGGTGCTTCTGATAAAAAATACTTTTATTTTACAAAAATCATTAATAAGGATATTATTAAGTTAAGTCCAGATAAGCTGATGAACAACTACCCTAATTTTTATACTTTACCTTTTGAAAAATTAGAAAAATTAGAAAAATGAAGAAAACAAAAAAAGCTATTCTTTTTGGAACATCTGGTCAAGCCGAGGTTATGGATTATCTTTTAACTATTGATAGTGAATTCGAAATAGTCGCATTTACATCGACTTCAGATTACATTGATCAAAAGGAAATTTATGGAAAACCTTTAGTGGCATTTGAAGATATCGAGAAAATTTACCCCCCTGATCAATTTTATATGCATATCGCTATAGGTTACAATGAGAGAAATAAAACTAGAACTAAATTTTATAATCAGGCAAAAGCTAAAGGCTATAATCTTTTGACTTACATTAGCTCAAAGTGCACAAATTATTCAAAATCAATAGGAGATAACTGTTTTATCTTTGAGGATAATACGATTCAACCCTTTGTTGAGATTGGGAATAACTGTATACTTTGGAGTGGTAATCATATTGGTCATCATTCTATTGTTGAAGACAACGTATTTATTTCATCACATGTTGTTATTTCAGGCCACTGTAAAATTGGAGAAAACTCTTTTTTGGGAGTCAATTCAACAATTCGAGATAATATTAAAATTTCAAAAAACACTCTTATTGGTGCAGGTTGTCTAATCCTGAAAAATACAATTGAGAACAAAACATATATCGGAACAAGAGCAACTATTTTCCCATCAAGATCATGAATTTAGAAAAAATAGAAAAATTATATTCAGAAAATATTAAAAGACATGGAATTCAATCAAAAGCAGTAGGATGGAATTCTACTGAATCTCAGAATTTGAGATTTTTGAAATTACTTGATGTTGTAAACCAAGAATCTGGATCATTCTCTATAAATGAATTAGGGGTAGGTTATGGTGAACTTTATAATTTTTTAAATAATAATAATTACGAATTTTCAAAATTTAATGGCTATGATATCAGTCAGCCAATGCTAGATTCATGCATTAAATATCTTAAAAAGCCTAATAATTTAAAACTATTTAATACTTCAAAAATATCAACAATTGCTGATTATTCAGTTGCATCCGGAATTTTCAATGTTCCATTTGACAACAGTTTTGAAATATGGAAAAATTACATAAAAGAAACCATATTTAACATGTATGAAAATTCAAAATTGGGGATTAGTTTTAATTTTTTGACTGATTGTGTTGATTATATGGAAGAATCTCTTTATTATCAAAATGCCTCAGAAATTCTTGATTTCTGTCTAAAAAATTTTGGCAGGAATATTAAACTGATTCATGACTATAAATTATATGAATTCACGGTTATTATTTCAAAGACTCAAAAAGCATGATTTATCCTTTTTTATCTAATCACCCTTTATTGGTTAATACAACCAAAAAATATTTTTAAATATGAAGTGGGAAAAATTAGGTCTTGTATTTAATCCGACAGGTCAAAACAAAACTCTTTATGCTTATGGTTCTATGCCAATGGCTTTACAAATAAATAATAATTTATTCAGATTTTATTTTAGTTCTCGTGACTCAAAAAATAGTTCATCAATTAACTACATTGAAGTCAATATAAAAAATCCTAATAAAATTTTAAAAATTAGTGAGAAACCAGTTTTAAGCATGGGTCCTTTGGGTCACTTTGATGACAACGGAGTTTATTCAGGTTGTCTTTTTAGATTCAGGGGAGACCTATTCATGTTCTATAGTGGACGATCAAATGGAGAAGGAAATCTTTTTTATATGAATATTGGTTTGGCATTAAGTAAAGACAATGGATTAAGTTTTAAAAGAGTTAAAAATTACCCAATTTTATCAAGAAGTGAATACGACCCCTGGCTAGTTACAGCTCCTTCTGTTTTCGAAAAAAATAACCAATTTCATATGGTATATACTTCAGGAATTGCAATTTTCAAAGATCGAACCAGTAATTATGATTTGAAGCTTGCAAGGTCAGATGATTTTTTTAATTGGAGATCTACTGGAAAAATTGTAATACCTCTAGACGAGGGGGAATCAAATATTTCCACCCCGAGCATAATTTATTTTAATAATAAATTTCACTTATGGTTCTCAGTTAAACCAAATGATGGTCAATATAGAATTGGATATGCCTCATCTTCAAATGGTATAAATTGGAAAAGGGATGACAAGTTAATGGGACTTAATATTGGTGGAGCCTCCTTTGATGAGTATTCAGTCTGCTACCCAAATATTTTTATTCATGAGAATTATATCTACATGCTTTACTCTGGAAGTTCTAATGGTAAAGACGGTTTTGGAATAACTAGATCTTCAGTAAAAAATTTGATATGAGAGGAAAAATTTATTTAACATTTGATATTGATTGGGCCTCGGATGAAATAATTAATGAAATAACTGAGGTTCTAATTAATAAGGAAATAAAGTCAACTTGGTTTATAACCCATAAAAGTTCTGCTTTAGAAATTTTCCGAGAGAGAGATGACTTATTCTCTTTAGGAATTCATCCAAACTTTATGAAAGGATCAACCCAAGGTAATTCTGAGGAAGAAATCCTTAAAAATCTAATGAATATTGTTCCTGAGGCTAGAGTTATAAGAACTCATGGAATTTTTCAATATGGGTCACTTCTTTCCAAAATAGTTGATGTGACTTCAATTAAAATTGATAGTAGCATTTTTTTACCTGAGATGGAAAATATAGATATGATAGAGCATCATACACCTCAAGGAATTCTTAAAAGGATTCCTATTTTCTGGGCTGATGATCATGAACTATTGAAGCAAAATAAAGGATTTAATCTTTCAAAATATATTAGCCAAAATGGGCTTAAAGTATTTTTGTTTCATCCAATTCATATTTATTTGAATTCTTCAAATATTAAAGATTACAATTCTTATAAAAAAAACGGAACCTTATCAAGAAGTAATGATATTGTTGGAGTTGGAACTTTTTTTTACACATTAATAAATTACATTAAATTAAATAATATTAAAACAAATTTTTTAACTGATTAAATATGAAAGAAAAAAGAGGAAGTTATTCATTAAAAGAATCAAACTCAAATGATTATCAACTAGAAAGTAGAGATGATCTTGAAAAACTTTTTAAAGAATGCCCTATACCAACAGATGATCTAATGACCCAATTAGGACTTTATATAAGAGGTTCTTATTTGGTAAAATTTTTAGTTTTAAACGATTTATACATTCGTGTCAAAGATCTTCCTGGTGATATTTTTGAATTCGGGACTAGATTTGGTCATAATATGGTTGTTTTTGAAAACTTAAGATCAATTTATGAACCATTTAATAAAACTCGAAAAATCGTCGGTTTTGACACATTTACTGGCTACGAAAATTTTTCAGAACACGATAAAGAAAGTGATGTATTTAAAGAAGAGTCTTATACTACATTCAACGATTATAAGATTTATCTGGAAAATTTGTTAAAAATACATGAAAAAAATAATGTTATTGGACATATAAATGGTTTGCATAAAGTGATTAAAGGAGATGTTACAATTACCTCAAAAAATTATTTCATTAATCATCCTGAGACTATAGTGGCTCTTGCTTATTTTGATATGGGATTGTATAATCCTACTAAATCAGCTCTTGAGGCAATTAAAAATCATTTAATTCCCGGTTCAGTTATTTTGTTAGACGAATTTAATTGGGTAGAGGCACCTGGAGAATCACTTGCATTTAAAGAAGTTTTTGGGGACAAAGGATATAAAATCGAGAAATCAAAATTCACTCCAATGAGAGCGATTATAACAATTTTATAGTGAAAAGATTTGAGTTATTAAATAAAAAAAATTTAATTATCATATTGAGCATTTCTTTTTGCTCAGAATTGTTATTTAATTTTTTTTTTAAAAATAATTTAACTGTGAATTCATATCCATTGTGGAGCCCCGTTATATCTTTTTTTCAGATCTATTGTTTAATAAGATTAATTGACTATTCAAAATACCCTCTCAGACTGAAAAGATTTTTAGAAAAAAGAAAATGGTTCCAAGATCATTTTTTTGGCGATTTAAAATCACCTTTATTTATATCTATTTTTAGAATTTTTTTCGCGTTAATATGTTTATCGCTAGTTTTTCAAATTTTAAATGAAAGTTATCTTGACTTTAAATATTACCTCTACTTAAATCAATTAAATGTAATCGAATTTCTCCATTATTTTTGGATTTTTATTTTACTTTTAGTACTACTCGGTTCACGAAGGAGAGCAATCTATGTAATAAATTTTTTCTTGTGTTATTATTTTTTTGAGGGTAATGTGGGGGACTTAATGTTGAAAATTGCTGCTTTTTGGTCTATTTTTTTAATTCCTCAAGGGCCTATCTATTTGAAATTAAAAGACACTAAATTTTCAAGTTTCCTAGGTTTTAGTAAAAAGAAAAGATTTTTAACACCTTTATGGGCAGTTTTCCTGATGGGGATAAACCTCTCTTTTATAGTCACTATTGCTGGGGTATTTAAGGCTTTAGATCCGGTTTGGCTTGAGGGTCTTGGATTTTACTACGCATTTTTACAGCCTTGGATAAGAGTACCTGAATCTACCTTTTTATTAAATGAGAAATGGTTTGTGTATTCTATGAATTATTTGGGAATTATTTTTGAGACATTAGCTCTTTTTTTCTTTCCATTTAAAAAGACAAGACCATTGTCAATCTTTCTTCTATTTTGTTTTTTAATTCTTGTTTTATATCCCTTAAGAATAGACCCTGTTGCACCCGCAGGGCTTGTATTATTATTAGGAATTTTAAGTATGCAAGATATTTCATTTGCAAATGTCAAATCCTACAAAACTAGTTCTTCAGAAAGAAAAATTGACACTAAATTTTTAATAATTGCATTGAGTATATTTTTAATGCAGTTTTCCATAATTACTTTACAAAGAGGGATTTTTTCACTTAAATATCCATATACGTCGAAGCCTTTTCAATTAAATAAGGCTGGTCTTAAGACCAAGGAAATAAACTCGACTATTGAAATAAACCAAAGTAATAATTTAATAAACTTAAAGAATAGCTTTATTAGTATTCCAAAAAGGATTTTAAAATTTATTTTGAAATATAAGGTTGTAAATTATGGTTCAATTTTCACTCATCAACATTCATTGGTTAGGTCAGTGTATTTTATAGATGCTTACACTGAAAATGAAAAACTTACACCTTTTAAAGTTTATAATAATGATGGATCTATTCATCCCGAAGGACTAAGAGCTGGTTTTTTGAGACCTCTAAACATTCATGTCGTATATGGTCAATTAGGAGTTATTTACCATAAATTGACATTATCAAAGAATTTGTCCACTTTAAATGATTCTGATTTTTTTCTGTTAGAAAGATTATTTCATTTTGCTAAGGTAAGAATGAATAAAAAAAATATTCATTCATCAATAATTAAATATCATATTCGTATCTATTCAATAAATGTTCCTGATGATTATGCAGGAATTTATCAGACAATTTCTAATGATAATTATGCAGAAATCAGTTATGATGTGATAACTAAAAAATTTAAAATTATAAATATTAAGGGGAAATCCAGAGATTTTAGAAAAATTAATATTTCGTCGTTTAAATCAGGTGATATTATTTTTAATCCATTTTGATGAGCATAGAAAACAAGTACATTCATATCGCTAAAGAATTAATTTCAAAATTTGATTTAGACCTATCAAACAAGATAGTTATGACTGAATGTGCAAGTAAGGGTTATGCTTTCACTCCAATTATAGCTGCACTATCAGGTGCTGAAAGTGTATTAGCTGTTGGTTCAGATTCTAGATTTGGTAAATTTGAGAATAATAAAAAAAACATTCTCAATTTAGCTGAAATTGCCGGAGTAAACAGCTCGGCTTTCAAATTTGTGGAGAGGAGTTATCTTGATAGTTTTGATCTATCTAAAATTGATATAATAACAAATTCAGGTCAATTAAGGCCCATATCAAGTTCCATAATTTATAAATTAAAAGAAACTGCTGTTATATCATTAATGTGGGAAACTTGGGAGTTTAGACATCAAGATATAGATTTGAGAGCTTGTCAAGAAAAAAATATCCCTGTTATTGGAACGAATGAAAACTTTCCTGAAATTTCAATGTATGGTTATAATCCATTTATTGTTCTTAGATTAATGTTTGATTTAGGTATTGAAATTCATAATAATAAAATAATATTATTAGGTGGTGGAAATTCTGGAACAGCTGCATTCAAAGGATTAGAGAATTTAGGCCTTGATGTTTTATGGTTTACCAAAAAAGGCGATAATAATAGCTTAAAATATTCTGAATTAAATAAGATTTATGATTACCAAAAAATTGATGTGATTATAAACTTTGAACACGATGAGTCCGATGAAATTATCGGAAAAAAAGGGTTTTTGAGTTTTAAAAAGTTAAAAACAAAATTTCCTTTTATAAGTTATGGACACATATGTGGTCAAATTGATATTGAAGAACTTAAAAGTAGTGGCATTGATTTCTTACCAAAAAAAATATTACCATTCGGTTATATGAGTTATCAAACTATAAACTTGGGCTATAGGCCTGTTCTTGAATTAGTAACGGCAGGACTTAAAGTAGGTGAAATAGTTGCAAACGAGAGACTTTCAGGAGCCAGTATAGAGAAAGCAATACAAAAATCAATTGATTACGGAATTGGACAAGATTTTAAAGGAGGATTTTTAAATTATAGGGTATGAAATACATTGCAATTGGCGGTACCGAGAGAGGTTACAAAACACTATTAAATCTCATCCAAAGAGATGATGTTACTTTAGCTCACATAATAATTATGCCTGGTTATGAAGATGAAATAGAGTCATCAAAAAAAATTCTAAATTTTGCCAAAACTAATGGTATTTCATATGATTATTCAGATAAAATTAATTCCAACATAATTGAAAGAGTAAAAAAAATTAATCCTAAATTAATTTTGGGTATTGGTATTTGGAGATCCTATGTCCCAGAGGAATTTTTAAAAATACCATACCATGGATATCTAGGACTTCATGCTACTCCACTTCCAAGGTACAGGGGAGCAGCTGGTATTGCATGGCAAATAATAAATGGAGAAGATAAAATAATGGCACATGCTTTAAAATTAAATAATAGGTATGATGCAGGACAATTAATTTTGAAAGATGAGGAATCAATTTTTTCATACGAGATTGACATTCAAAATAATCTTCATTTACCTGAGATACTTCTTGAGTATGATAAAATACACATTAAATTTTGTAACGAAATATTAAGTAGTGCATTAAATGGTAATCTAAAATTTATTGACCAAGATGAGAGTAAAGCTACATATACATGTTTTAGAGGCCCTGATGATGGACATATCAATTGGAAAGGAAGGTCAAAAGACGTATTTAACTTTATTCGTGCCCAATCAAGTCCATATCCCGGAGCTTTTTCATACTATAATGGTGAGAAAATAATAATAGAAAGGTGTAAAATAAATAATAAACTTAAAAATTATGTAGGAAGAATACCTGGAAAAATTGTTGAAAGAGATAGAGATAGTGGATCAGTTTCAATTTTAACTATTGATGGTGGAATAGATATAATTGAGATAAGAGTAGACAAAAAAATTAAACCTTTCGATTTTTTTAAATCTATTAAAACTAAACTTACTTAGACTAAAATAAATGATAGGAATAGAGGCTATAGGATCTTATTTACCTAGTTTGGAGGAATCAAATTACTCAAGACTTAAAAAATTTAATGTTGAGAAAGAATTCATAGAAAATAAAACAGGATTTAGATATTTGAGAAAAGCATTGGAAGAGGAAAAAACATCCGATTTGTGTTTGAGGGCTTTTGAAGATTTAGATTCAATAATAAAAATAAATTTATCTCAAATAGATTGTTGTGTTGTTGTTACTCAAAATCCAGATTTTAAAATTCCACATGTTTCATCTATTGTTCACAAAAATTTAAACTTAAGTGAAAATTGTGCTTGTTTTGATATATCGTTGGGATGCAGTGGCTATGTTTATGGTTTATCTGTAATTAAATCATTTATGAATGAAAATGATCTCTCTAAGGGCTTATTGTTTACATCTGATCCCTATTCAAAAATAATAGATGAATCAGATAAAGGCACAAGTTTACTTTTTGGAGATGGAGCAACTGTCACACTTATTGGGAAAGAATTTAAATTCGGTTTTCAAAAATTTAATTTTGGAACAAAAGGAAAGTCCTTCTCAGATTTAATATGTGAGAACCAATTGAAAATGAATGGAAGAGGGGTTTACAACTTTGCAGCTAAAAAAGTACCAAAAGACATTCTTGATATATTGAAAAAAAATTCACTTTCAATTGATGAAATTGATTTATTCGTTCTTCATCAAGGAAGTAAATTTATAATAGACACTATAAGAGAGGAATTAAAACTAAGTGAAGGTAAAATGAATTTTTACGCTGCTAATTATGGTAATCTAGTCTCATCCTCAATTCCTTTCATATTAAAGGATCAAATAAAAGAAAATCATCAAAAAATATTAATCTCAGGATTTGGTGTTGGGCTTTCTTGGAGTTCAACAATTTTAATCAGAAATAATTAAATATTATGAATAAGACCAATGACATTTTATACAAAATTCTACAAGAATTAGAAATTAAATTGAACATAGAAGGGGAGAAGTATTTTCTTCCCTTTAACGAATTAGGACTTGACTCCCTTGACCTTATAAAATTTATCATGAAAGTAGAGGAGCATTTTGATGTCGAAATTCCTGACAACGAGGTAGAAAAAATTTCTTCCATCGATGATTTAAGAATTTTTATAGAAAAAACATCTACAAAATAATTTTTTTGAATATGGAAGATTTGATTTTTAAGATAAAGCTGACTTTATCCTTTTTCCAGCTTATTAGTCTTAGAATTTCATATTTTATTTTTAGGTATATAATAAAACCAAAATCAAAAAAAAATTTTGTTGTTGGTACTCATGAAATAGCTGGAAATATTAAGAATCTTTCTATGTGTTTAGATGATGTTTATAGTGTATGCTTAAGACCAAATCATTTCTACAACTATAAATATAATTTTCAGTTATCTTTTAAAAATAAGATATTAGCACTAATAGAAAAACTTCTTTTTGGACCATTACTCTTAGGATACTTAATGAATGTTTCAAAAGTTTTTTTGTACGTGTGGGATGAAGGTTTTTTAATTGAAAGATCTCTTGAATTAAAGTATTTAAAACAAAAAGAGAAAAAAATTATTCTTCTTTTTTGTGGAGATGATGTAAGGTCGCCCAAACTATCACTAGAATATTCAAATAAAAGAGGTCTGGAAAATTTTTTAAATTATCAACCAAAATCAAATCTTATAAAACAAGAAAAAAAAGTAAAGAGGAATGCCTTGTATGCTGATTTATATGCTGATTTAATTTTTAATTATCCAATTTGTCAGATTTCATACTTAAAAAACCCAACCTACTATTTTCCTTACATGTATCCCCGAAATAAATTTTTTAAAAATCTTTCAAAGTTTAATGATTTGAAGAAAATTAAAATTGTACATGCTCCATCTGATCCATTGGGAAAAGGTACTCCTTTATTTAGGGCAGCAATTAAAAAATTGATATTGATGGGCTATAACTTTGAATATATAGAACTCATAAACAAAAATAATAATGAGGTGTTAGATGAATTAAAATCGAGTCATATAGTATTAAATTCCCTATACGGTCTTGGATCAACATTGGGTCTATTTTCTATTGAGGCACTTGCAAATACCAATTGCTTATTAATATCTCATTATGTAAATACCAACGAAAAAACTAGTTTTATTAAAGAAAGTAGAGGAGCTTTTATGAATACTAAATATTGGGAGGTATTTAATAATTTAAAGTTTTTACTTGATAATCCTAATGAGATAAAAAAAATTGCATTAAACGGATATGATTACGCATTAAAATTTTTTGAATATTCAAATGCAAAAAAATATTATCATCAAGTCTTTAAGGAAAACAATATTTTGAATTAATTAGTTAAAATAAACAATTATATTTTGTGCGGAATTTCGGGTATAGTTAATCTTGATAAAAAAAAAATATTTCCTAAAGGAGATCTTGAATATATCACTTCGTTAGTTCAGCATAGGGGGCCTGACAACAGTAATATTTTTATTTCTGATAATATTGGTCTTGGCCACACCCGCCTATCAATTCAAGATTTATCAAAAAAAGGTAACCAACCATTCTCCTATCTAGGTCAATATATTATAGTATTCAACGGTGAGATTTATAATTTTGAGGAAATTAAAGCTGTTTTGCTTCAAAAGGGCTATCATTTTTCAACTAGAACAGATACTGAGGTAATATTAGCCTCCTACGACTATTGGGGGGAAAATTGCGTCAACAAGTTTAATGGAATGTGGGCTTTTTCGATTTTTGATCAAAAAAACAATAAGCTCTTCTTTTCAAGGGATCGATTTGGAATTAAGCCATTGTATTATCTAGTTAATAATATTTTGATAGTTTTTGGCTCTGAAATTAAGCAACTGTTAAAATTTTCAAGTAGAGAGGTAAACATAGAAAGAGTTTATGATTATTTAATTTTAAAGAAGGACGAGCACCTATCTCAATCATTTTTTAAGGATATCAAAAAATTACCTCCTGGAACTAACCTAGTTTATGATCTTGAATCAAATACCTTTGAGATAAAGAAATATTACGATCTCAAAATAAATAAAGAAATTGAAAATTTGACATTTGAACAAACGCTTACTGAGTTTGATAAACTCTTTCAAAGTGCTATTAAATATAGGCTTATCTCAGATGTAGAGATAGGCTCTTGTTTAAGTGGAGGATTGGATAGCTCCTCAATTGTTGCATCTGCTTTAAATTATACAAGTGACCGAAAAAGGTTTAAAACGTTTCATGCAAAGTCAGAAAACCATGATCCAACTGATGAATCTTCCTTTGTAAAAATTTTAGCTGAAAATTTAGATTTTGAGTCTGTAATATATGAATTGAATAGTCGAGATTTAATTAGATATCTGGAAGAAGGAATTAGGGTCCAAGAGGAACCTTTTCTTGGCCCTTCGGTCATTTTACAATCATTTGTAATGCAAAAAGCTAAGCAATATAAATGTAAAGTCCTTCTCGATGGTCAAGGGGGGGATGAAACCCTATTGGGTTATGAGAGGTATTTTTCAATTTTTTTGACAAAAGTTGGATTAATTAAATGGATTAAATACTTTTTTCTTTTGTCATATAACTCAAAGCTCAGTATTTATCGATTGTTGCAATTTTATTTTTATTTTAATTTTCCCTCTTTGAGAAAAAAAATTATTCTGAGAAGAGCAAATATTTTCTTGAAAACAAAGTCATTAAGTAAATGGAAAATTAAACTGAAATTAAAAAAAATCAAAACAATATCTGACCTGCAAATTTCTGAGATATGTCAAAATCAATTACCTCATTTATTGAGATATGAAGATAAAAACTCCATGGCTAGTTCCATAGAAACAAGACTCCCCTTTCTGGATTTTAGACTTGTTGAGTTCTTAATTTCCGTAAAACCAGAATATAAGCTCCGTAGAGGATGGTCGAAATTTTTATTGAGAAAATTAATGGACCAAAAACTACCAAATGAAATCACTTGGAGAAAAAATAAGATGGGATTTGAGTTGGATCAGAATGGCATTATAAATTCAATTGACAGTGAGTTTGAATTACTTTCAGGTCAGAGTAAAATTTTGCCTCAAATTGTTGATAAAATTATTCTCTTAAAAAAATATAATTCTCTGTCAAATCAATTTAAGTGGAGACTTTATAATTTGATGAAGTGGGAAAAATTATTTGATGTTAAAATATCAAAAACTTAAATAATCTTTCTAAGAATACTTTAAATAAAATTAATTTTTGAAATTTAAATAACCATATTTTAATTTTAAATTGTGAAAGAAAAAAATTATTAAAGAATAAGTTTTTTTCAATTTTGATGCCCTTTTATTAATAAGCTTATAATCATACGTCCATTAAACCATATGACACATAACAAGCAAATCGTAAAAATTGAGTTGGAAAAACTTAGATATAAAAATTATAAGTGTAAATATGGACAATCAATTTTTACAAATTTTTTTCAAGAATATTATTTTTCAAAAAAGTTTAAAATTGATAAACGCAGAACCCCTTTTTCAAGCTTAATTTTATCCAATCAAAATACACTTGATGAAGCATTGAAAGTGCTTAAAGAGATACCTTATAATCCTATGAAAATAAAAGAGACAATCGAACTAATATGTCAAAAGTCAGAAAAATCTCAGTATGAGTTTGAAAAGTTACTTAAAATTCCAAATCGAAAATATGAAGATTATAGAAACTGGATTAACATGAGGAAAATTCTAACTTCTCTTTATAGTATTTATAAAAATATAACCGGTAAAAAAATCAAAATTTATAGTTAAATAAATAAATCATGAAGATATCTATAATTGACTATAAATTAGGGAATTATAATTCTATTATTAATATTTGTAAAAAAATTAATTTACAGGTATCAGTTACAAGAGATAAAAATGAAATTTTAGACTCTGATTGTTTAATTCTTCCAGGTGTCGGATCGTATAATGTAGGTATGAAAAATATAACTGAAATGGATTTACTGGATACACTTAATTTAGCTGTAAATGAAAAAAAGATAAAGACCCTTGGAATATGTTTGGGGGCTCAACTAATGCTTAAATCAAGTGATGAGGGGAATATTAATGGTCTAGGATACGTAGATGGAAAAGTTTTATCTTTTAAAAAAGAGTTTTTGAAGAGAAAAATTAAACTTCCAGTTCCTAACATGGGTTGGAGATTTGTCAAAGAAAAAAAACATGTGGAGTCAAAGGATAAAAAACGTTTTTATTTTGTGCATTCTTACTATTTTAATCTAAAAAATTCAAACGAAATCTCAATGATTTCAAAATATGGATTTGAATTTGTTTGTGCATACAGAAAAGACAACATAACTGGCTATCAGTTTCATCCTGAAAAAAGCCATTCGTTTGGGATCAATTTATTTAAACAATATTTTTATGGAAACTGACTTTATCCCACGAGTAATTCCTGTTCTTTTATTGAAAGGAAAGGGATTATACAAAGGTAAAGAGTTCAAAAACCACAAATATGTAGGTGATCCAATTAATATAGTTAAGATATTTAATGATAAAGAAGTAGATGAGTTGGTTTTTTTTGATATAGAGGCAACATTAAGGTCAGAAATTAATTATGGTTATTTGAAAGAAATTGCCGGGGAATGTTTTATGCCTTTATCATATGGAGGTGGAATAAATTCATTAGATCAGATACAAAAAATTATACATTCTGGATTTGAAAAAGTTTTTATTAACTCGGCAGGAATTGAAAATATGAAGTTTATTTCTGATGCAGTAACTGAATTTGGCAGTTCAACCATATGCGTTTGTATTGATTATAAGAGGAATTTTTTTGGTAAAAGGATAGTTTACAAACGAAATGCCTCACAGAAAACTTTATTGGATCCTCAAATATGG
>MDSV01220142.1_pt1 | contig 33344 bp, 26 predicted proteins | sample 810851 | NCBI WGS metagenome assembly MDSV01 (sample SAMN05326640, study PRJNA326480) | marine metagenome | isolation source: seawater | place: Atlantic Ocean: North East | collected 2012 | reverse complement strand
TTAAATCAAATAAAAAAATCTTTTTTTTTTATTCTTAAAAACAAAATTAAAAAGAAGTAATCTTACACAATGAAAATATTTTTTTAGTTTATAAGTCACTATATAACAAAACATAACAGGTTTTTAAAAATGAAAACGAAAGTAAGTTGACTCCTTAAAATTCATCCCAAATTATTTTTTTTATCCCTTATTAATCTTTTATCTTATTTCAATTTCTTTCGAACAAATTGGATAGGTCACTCATCCATATTAACTTTACCGAGTGGAAAAAACCAAATTTCACAAATTAATGATTTATCAAGATTTCATAATACCACTAGCCTGGCCTGAGGCACCTGTTAGAACTGCAGGGGGTCCCTATGATAAACTTCTTGAATTTTTTAAGCTCTATCGAAATGGGTATTATAAAGCTGGTCACGCTGCCTTCCTTTTGGTAAACCACGCTACAGGAGATATTGATTATTTCGATTTTGGCAGATACATATCACCCGATAAAAACGGAAGAGCAAGAAGTAAAGAAACAGATCCGGAAGTTGTTTTTAATTTCAAGGCCGACATTAAAAATGGTTTAATTAATAATTTAACTGAAATTGTAAAAGCAATTGGCATGCACCCGCAAACTCATGGTGAAGGAACTTTATATGCGGGTATTCAAGAGGGAATTAACTATTCTAAAGCATTGGAATATGTAAAAACTGTCCAAAATGCGCCATTTACACCCTATGGGCCTTTTGTCGTGGGAGGAACAAATTGCTCTAGATTTGTTGCTCAAACAATCGCTAAATCAATTAAAGGAAGTGGATTTAAATTTTTATTTCCTTGGTATTTCACACCTGCTCCACTTGGTAATATTTTTTATAGTTCTGGGAAAAAATTATTAAAGTTAGACAACGAAGGAGAGGTAGTTGAACTGTTTATTAAAGGAGAAGGCAAACAATTTAACTTCATGAAAGAGATCATGATGTATAAAGATGGTGAAACAACTCCTGACCCAAATCAGGCTTCTTTAAACAAAATTGATGCTCCAATTGAAAGAAAAAATGTTTCTGAGCGCGCGCAATGGCTTGGTGGAACTGGAGCTGGAGCATGGTATGAAATAAGATCTGTTGGTGAGAATAAAATTAAAGTTGCCCGTCATCAAGCTAATGGAGCAAATGATTTTACTTTTGATTTCATAGGACCTTCTGATCAAATAGAGTTTAACAGTCCGTATAAATTTGAATATGGAAGTCACGGTTCAAAAGTGATTCTTTCACAAAGTGGTAAAACTTTCGAATTCACTAAAAAATAAAGTCTTTTTAAGTTAATATAGATTTCACTATATTACTTCTATTTTACACTTAATTCAAAACATCAAGATATGATTGTTATTGCAGATATGGGAGCCACAAAAACTGACTGGAGTTTTACAGAAGGTTCAACGGTAATTAAAAATATAAGCACAAAAGGATTTAACCCATATTTTCATACTACAGGTGAGATAATCGATTTGCTAAGACCTGAATTTATAGGTGAAGACTTTAGTAACATAGAACAAGTTCATTTTTATGGCGCAGGTTGTAGCAACGATGAAAAAGTAACAATAGTAGAGCACGCATTAAAAATATACTTCCCTTATGCATCTATAGAAGTTAATCATGATTTGTTAGCATCAGCACGAGCATTGTGTGGAAAATCTCCAGGTATAGCTTGCATATTAGGAACTGGATCAAATACCTGTTTATATGATGGAATGCACATTATAGCGAACAATCCATCATTGGGTTTTATTTTAGGAGATGAAGGATCTGGTGGTGATTTAGGAAGAGAGTTAATTAAAGCATACTACTACGGAACGCTAAATCCTGAGCTGAACGAAAAACTCGAGAAGCAATTTAATGTTGATAAGAATTCATTGCTAGGAAATGTATATAGTACGGATAAACCAAATGCATTTTGTGCTGCTTTCACTCCTTTTCTTACTCAGAACATTAAGGAGGACTGCATCAATGAATTGGTGAAAAACTCGTTCAGAGAATTCTTTAACCGTCACATACGCACTTACGAAAACTTCCAAAAACTTCCAATAAACTTTGTTGGCTCAATAGCCTTTCACTTTAAAAGTCAACTTGAAGAAGTTGCCAAAGAATTTGGTTCAAGACTAGGTATTATAATACAGGCTCCTGTTGCGAAACTAATTGAATATCACAGCAACTTAGATTAACTTAAAACTTTCTTGCTAGTATACGTTTTAGATTGTACATTTAGTATTCAACATTGAATAATAAAAAGTTCTTTAAAATAAACATTCTCACAGATTAAAGCTTGAGAAACTTTAGGACAACTTCACTTAGAGAAAAGCTCAATAAGACCTATGGCGGGCCCGCAGTATAATTACTAGCAGGATTACAGAATTCTTTGGCATCTCTACAAATATTTTTAATTGAGGGTTTCATCAAGTCCAAAATCTGTGAGTTTTTATTTTACCCTTTATCCTTTTAAAACAATCTCCCATCGCTTTTATTTACTATTCGTCTAATATTAGGTTAATCATCGAAACTTGAGGCTTCATAGAGCGTAAATAAAAGACACCGCGAACAATTTTAAAACCCCAATTAGTATGATTACTACACCCAAATCCAACGTCATAGATAAAGAAAATATTCATCAATTGGCATTCGGCTCTTCAGATGTTTTATTAGATGAACAATTAAAAATTCAAAGAAAGAGGAGGCTCAAAAGAGCTGAGCAACTCGGAAATTCGTACAAAACAAAATCTAAAATATTATTTAAGAGTTTAGACGGCATATTTAAAGTTGAGACCACAGTGTGGGCGACAACTGAAAAGTTCGTATCACTCAAAGGAGGAGCTATCATACCCATACACTGTATAAAAGGTGTTGATTTTTATTAGAACAGCCTGTTACAAATATTAAAGCACTACAAATTTAAGGGTTTGGAATATGTATTTTAAGGTACAAATTCTAGGCCCTTAACCTATTTTAAAATTTCATTAGCAAAATAAACCTGAAACTGCCTTCTCTCTTTACTATTCAATTTTATCAAGAAAATGATTGATGATGACACTAAGCTTATCTGCTAAATCAACTATCATAAAATGACCGCCATTTTTTATTACGACAACATCATTTATGGGTTTAAACAATCTATCCTTTTCTCCACAAATAAAAAAAACATCTACGCCTAAACTATTCTGAGATTTCCAGTTCTTAAAGGCAAACAATGCCCATTTAACAAATTTAGGATCAGTATCCTTTAATATTTTTTGTAACAAATCTTTTTGTTGAGCACTAAAGATATAATTTGAAACGAGTCTAGATATATTAAACCATTGAACCGGAATACTCTTCAAAATATAATTCGGTAACAACTTCAAGAGTAAAGGCATTTGGCTTTTGCTACTTATTGAAGATATTACAATTGTAAACTTAGGATTTAGTATCGACGAAACTTCCTGTGCTATTAAACCTCCAAAGCTAACTCCTAAAATACCGAATGGCTTTTGAACCTCAATCATTTTTGAAATACGTAAAGAGTAAGACTCTATATTTTCATTTTTTTCAGGCGGAATCCAAGGAATATTAACAAGTTCAAATGGAAGAGACAGCTTTAACAGACTAAAAACTCGTTCATCTGCACCCAAACCACTAAAACAATAAATTTTCATCTTAAAAAAATATTTAACAAAATAACTCAATTCATCTTAATTGGTATGAATCCTTTTTATATTGTGGATGCCCTTAACTACCTTAAGCTTTTTACTGAGTTCAGTAAGTTGAGCTGTATCTTGAACATACAACATTACTTTACCTTCAAAAACACCATGATCCGCATCAAAGTTTATAGACTTTATTTTCAGTTCGGAATCCTGAGATATTATGTACGTTATTTTACTTACTAAGCCAAAATCATCTGTTCCAGTAAATCGTATACCTGTTAGAAATTCATTTTTAGACTTATCTTCCCAAACTGCCTTAATTGTGCGGTATGCAAAATTTGCCTGCAAATGCATTGCATTGGGACAGTTTGTTTTGTGAATTTTTATACCATCTCCAACCGTAACAAAACCAAACACCTCATCTCCCGGTATGGGATTACAGCAGGGTGAAATTTTATAATCAAATTTATCTTTAGCGTCTCCCAAAACAAGGATATCTTGCTTGCCAAAAGACTGAGCAGTAATTTCCTTACTTGGTTTTTTATTTAATCGCTCATCGGCTTCTCTTTTATGCTTTTCTCTTTGATCTAAATAATTTTTTATTGCTCCTTTCTCAATTTGCTTTTCTGCAATTTTAACAAACAACTCTGCCGTGTCCGGAACGTTAAAATGTCGAACTAACTCATTAAGTAATTTTGGATTATCAGTAGGCAAAGAATCTAAAATTCTGGCATACTTTTGTTTCCCCTCAACTGCAATTAATTTCTTCTCTCTTCGAATGCCATTCTTTATTCTTTGCTTCGCTTTTGCAGTAGTTACAATTTTTAACCATTCATGTTTAGGCTTTTGCTTTTTAGAAGTTAGAACCTCAAGTTGTTCCCCACTCTTTATTTTATAATTCAAAGGAACAAGCTTATGATTAACTTTTGCACCGATACAAGAGTCACCCAATCTACTGTGAATTTCGTAAGCAAAATCGAGTGCTGTAGCACCTGATGGCAAAGTTTTTAAATCTCCAACAGGTGTAAAAACAAATATTTCATCAGAAAATAAATTTAGTTTAACATCGTCAATAAAATCGATTGCTTGATTTTGAGGACTATCCAACAAGTTTCTAATTTTACCAATCCATTCGTCAACTTTATTATTATTCTCATTCCCATCTCCTTTAGCCTTATATTTCCAATGGGCAGCTAATCCTTTTTCTGCAATATCGTGCATTCTCTGTGTTCTAATCTGGACCTCTACCCACCTTCCCTCCTGTCCCATAACAGTTGTATGTAAAGCTTCATATCCATTAGCTTTAGGTGTTGATACCCAATCCCTTAACCTGTCAGGTCTTGGTGTATACATATCGGTTATAATGGAGTACGTATTCCAGCAATCTCCTTTTTCAGTCTCTGTACTTGATTTCAAAATAATACGCAAGGCAAAAACATCATACACCTCCTCAAAAGGCACGTTTTTATTTTTCATTTTTTGAGCAATTGAATAAGGCGACTTGTGCCTACCATCCACCTCAAAATCATATCCTCTCTCCGTCAGAGTATTTATAATCGGCAAACTAAACTTATTGATATAACGAGTTAACCTTCGTTGATTTTCCTTAAGTTTTGCGGTTATTTCGTTAAAAAGTTCGGTTTCTGTATATTGAAAAGCAAGGTTCTCTAATTCAGTTTTTATGGAGTTCAAACCTAATCGATGCGCTAAAGGCCCATAAATAAAAAGTGTTTCGTAAGATATTTTCAACTGTTTATGTCTTGGCATAAACTGCATAGTTCTCATATTGTGTAGTCGATCAGCCAATTTCACTAAAATAACTCTAACATCCTCAGAGAGAGAAAGCATCATCTTACGAAAATTCTCAGCCTGGATAGAGTAGTTTGGATCTGAATAGTCAATCACACCACTCATTTTTGTTAATCCATCGATAATTCTGCATACCTTTTGACCAAACATATTATCAATATCATCCAATGTAATTTCTGTGTCTTCAACTGTATCATGCAAAAGAGCAGAAACAATAGAAACCGTTCCTAATCCCATTTCTTCAGCAACAATTTGAGCAACTGCTATTGGATGATAAATATAGGGCTCACCTGATTTTCTGCGCATCTCTTTGTGCGCCTCTAAGGCAACATTGAAAGCTTTTCTAATTTGCTTTTTATCCAAATCATCACGTGATTTTTTTGCCAATCTTAAAAGCTTACGATAGCGTTTTAAAATCTCCTTTTTTTCAGCCTCTAAATCAATTTTCATAGGGTAGCATTTCCATTTTTATCTTCAACTAAAAGTAGCGAATAAGAAAGTCTAATTATGATATTTAACTGTTTTTTTATGCTTTTGTTTCGAGTAGAATACAGTTTTCAGTATTCTTTCATTGATAAAGCAGATATCAGCTTAACGAAACAATAAAGCCACTAAAATAATTTTGAAGTGCATTAAAAAAATCTGTTATGTTTCTTTTTTTATAGTTTATGAGTATGAAGATCTAAAATAATTATTCATCATTTTAAGAAATGTTTAAGCTTTTTACTGAAACATAAAACTGAAAAAAACTTAAATTCAACAAATAACACTTAAAATGTTAATAAATACAATGCTCTAAAGCCTCAACCTACCCTCTTTTTATTAAATTTATATAACACTCCGAAAATCATTTTTTTATGGCAGAATATACTGAGGATAATATTCGATCCCTCGATTGGAAAGAACACATCAGATTACGCCCTGGAATGTACATTGGTAAACTTGGCGATGGAACTCAGCCCGACGACGGTATTTACATTCTTTTAAAAGAAGTTCTTGACAACTCCATTGATGAGTTTGTAATGGGGAATGGTAAGATAATTGACATTAAAATTCGTGACCAAAAAGTCATCGTTCGTGATTATGGAAGAGGAATTCCATTGGGTAAAGTGATTGATTGTGTTTCAAAAATCAACACTGGTGGCAAATACGACTCAAGAGCATTCAAAAAGTCAGTAGGACTTAATGGAGTTGGTACAAAGGCTGTTAATGCTCTATCCACATGGTTTGAAGTTGTTTCATCCAGAGACGGCAAACAAAAACAAGTTCTATTTGAAAATGGAGAAATAACTGATGATCAAGAAATCATTGAATCGTCAAACCGACGAGGAACAAAAACAAGTTTTATTGCTGATAAAAAAGTTTTCAAACAATATAAGTATCATACACAGCATGTAGAAACCATGCTTTGGAATTATGTTTATCTCAACCCGGGGTTAACGATCAACTTCAATGGAGAAAAATTTAAAAGTGACAATGGTCTAAAAGATTTATTAGAATCGAATCTTACAGCAGACGCTTTATACCCTACCATACATATTAAGGGGCATGATATAGAAGTTGCCTTAACGCATGCCAAAAAGTATGGTGAAGAGTACTATTCATTCGTTAATGGTCAACACACCACACAGGGAGGAACACACCAAGGAGCTTTCAGAGAAGCTCTGGTAAAAACAATAAGAGAGTATTACGGTAAAAACTTTGATGCGCAGGATGTTCGTCAAAGTATTGTTGCTGCAGTATCGGTCAAAGTAATGGAACCTGTATTTGAATCTCAAACCAAAACCAAACTAGGATCAACAGAAGTAGAGGCAGATGGACAATCCATGAAAGCTTTTGTGGGCGATTTCATGAAAAAAGAATTGGACAATTATTTACATAAAAATCAAGAAACCGCAGAAAAAATATTAAGAAAAATACAACAAGCTGAAAAAGAAAGAAAAGAACTATCTGGAATCCGAAAGCTTGCCAGAGAAAGATCTAAAAAAGCGTCCTTACACAACAAAAAGCTAAGAGATTGTAGAGTTCATGCCCAAGACGGAAAAGAAGAATCAAAAAACACGATGCTTTTTATTACAGAAGGAGATTCTGCATCTGGGTCAATTACAAAATCAAGAAATGCAAATACGCAAGCTGTTTTTAGTTTGAGAGGCAAACCATTAAACAGTTATGGTTTGACCAAAAAAGTGGTTTACGAAAACGAGGAATTTAATTTATTACAAGCTGCCCTTAACATCGAGGATAGTGTAGACGATTTGAGGTACCAGAAAATTGTAATTGCAACAGATGCTGACGTTGATGGAATGCATATTCGTTTACTACTAATAACCTTCTTTCTTCAGTTTTTTCCTGAAGTAATTCAAAGAGGACATTTGTACATTTTACAAACTCCTCTATTTAGAGTAAGAAATAAAAAAGAGACGCGTTATTGCTATTCAAACTCAGAACGCCAATTAGCTATTAATGACTTAGGAAAAAAACCAGAAATTACCAGATTTAAAGGACTTGGTGAAATTAGTCCAGATGAATTTGAAGCATTTATAACTCCAGATCTAATACGTCTAGATCCAATTTTAATAGGAAAAGACTCCAAAATTGATGACATGCTAACCTTTTATATGGGAAAAAACACCAAAGAGCGTCAAGATTTTATTATCGACAATCTCAAGGTGGAGGAAGATCTTTCTGAAATGCTTGATAAAGAAAATAAAGAGGAAGCAGCATAACTTGACGAAACAATGAGCGAGGAAAAGACAACTAACGAAGACGGTTTAGAAGACGATTTTGCTTCAAACAACCAAAATAAAAATGGTGAAGAAAGAGATAATTCAGAATTAGGAGATACAACTTTTATTTCTGGTTTTTACAAAGAATGGTTTCTAGACTATGCATCCTACGTGATTTTAGAAAGAGCTGTCCCTCACCTTAACGATGGTTTAAAACCAGTTCAGCGTCGAATTCTTCATTCTATGAAAGAGATGGAGGACGGTCGATACAACAAGGTAGCAAATGTAGTTGGTAACACAATGAAGTACCACCCCCATGGCGATATGAGCATAACGGATGCGATGGTTCATATTGGTCAAAAAGACTTATTGATAGACACACAGGGAAACTGGGGTAATATCCTAACTGGAGATCGTGCAGCAGCTGCTCGTTACATTGAAGCAAGACTGACTAAATTCGGTCTTGAAGTGGTATTCAACCCTAAAACAACAAGATGGAGAGATTCTTATGATGGACGAAATAAAGAACCCGAAACATTACCTGTTAAATTCCCACTACTGCTTGCGCAAGGAGTTGAAGGGATTGCAGTAGGATTATCCTGTAAAATTCTTCCGCATAATTTCAACGAACTAATTGATGCTTCTATTGCTCGTTTAAAGGGAAGGAACATGGCTATATACCCAGATTTCCCAACTGCAGGAATGATTGACACAAGCAATTATAATGATGGCTTAAGAGGCGGAAAAATTAGATGTAGAGCCAAAATAAATAAGGTTGACAAAAAAACACTTGTAATTACCGAAATTCCTTTTGGCTGCACAACAGGATCCGTTATAGATAGTATTTTAAGAGCGAATGATAAAGGCAAAATAAAAATAAAAAAAGTTGAGGACAACACCTCCGCTAACGTTGAAATCATAATTCACTTAGCTCCTAATATCTCTCCTGATAAAATGATTGATGCCTTGTATGCATTCACTGATTGTGAAACAAGCATTTCTCCCAATTCAGGAATTATATCAGAAGAAAGACCTCTCTTTTTAGGAGTTTCTGAAATTCTAAAACGAAATACAGAGAGTACAAAAAATCTATTAATTAGCGAACTAAAAATTCGATTAGGAGAACTGGATGAGCAATGGCATTTTAGCTCATTAGAGAAAATATTCATTGAAAAAAGAATCTATCGGGACATTGAAGAATGCGAAACTTGGGAGGCTGTTATTGAAGCAATAGATAAAGGTCTGAATCCTTACAAAAAATTGTTTCATCGAAAAATTACTGAGGAAGACATTGTAAGATTAACTGAGATTAAAATTAAACGGATTTCAAAATTTGATTCCTTCAAAGCTGATGAGACAATTAAACGAATTGAAGATGAAATTAAGAAAATCAAATATGATTTAGAGAATATAATTGACTACTCTGTTGAATATTTTAAAAATTTAAAGAAAAAATATGGTACTGATAAAAAAAGAAAAACTGAAATCAGAACTTTTGAAAACATAGTAGCTACAAAGGTGGTTGTAGCCAATCAAAAACTCTTTGTTAATCGTGAAGAGGGTTTTGCAGGCTATGGAATGAAGAAAGATGAGTTTGTTGCTGATTGTTCTGATATTGATAATATTATTGTTTTCACCAGTAATGGAAATATGATGGTTTCAAAAATTCAAAACAAAGCGTTTTTTGGAAAAGACATCATTCATATTGGTGTATGGAAAAAGGGAGATATGCGAACTGTTTACAATGCCATATATCAAGACGGTAAGAAAGGGAAAGTAATGGTTAAGCGTTTTTGCGTTAACTCCATTACACGAGACAAAGAGTATAATATAACGAAAGGGGCTCCTGGTTCAAAAATACTCTACTTTACAGCAAATCCTAATGGTGAAGCGGAAATAGTAAATGTTATTCTCAAACCTATCCCGGGTATTAAGAAGTTTAATTTTGATTATGACTTTAGTCAATTAACTATAAAAGGAAGAGCCACACAAGGGAATACTCTTTCAAAATACCTTGTTAAGAAGGTGGTTTTAAAAGAAGTTGGTGTAAGCACATTGGCTGCTCGTAAAATTTGGTATGATGACACTGTAAGAAGACTAAACACAGATCAAAGAGGGCAGTTGCTTGGAGAGTTTAAAGGAGAAAATAAAATATTAACCATAAACTCTGATGGAACTTATAAACTGCATGGATTTGATCTTTCAACTCATTTTAATGAGGAGATGATTCATATTGAAAAGCTAAACATTGAAAAACCAATAAGTGCTATTTACTGGGATGGAGACAAAGAGCAATTTAATATAAAACGATTCCTCGTTGAAGCGACACAACGGAAGGTGTCTTTTATTACAGAACATGAAAATTCTTACCTGGAAATAGCATCAACAGACTGGATTCCAATCATTGAGATTGTTTTTAGAAAGATCAAAGGAAAAGAAAAATCGCCACAAAAGATAAACATTGATAATTTCACAACAACTAAAGGAATAAAAGCAATTGGAAAACGTTTAACCAATGAAAAGGTTAAAATGATCAATATCCTTGAATCTATTCCTGCACCAGAAAAAGAAGCGAAAGTTTCAAACAAAGCACCAACAAAAGATATCGACGAATCTCCTAATCAAGCAAAAATAGATTTTGAATAAATATAACTTAGCATACGACTACATAACAGATGCTAATTCTTTTTCTTTTGCGGAAAAGATGCTTATCCCTATGGGAGGCGCACTGTTGTTAGCTTATATATACCACAAAGGATTAAAAAAATATAAGACTGCCACACTAATAATAACAAGTTTAGCTATCTTAATTTCCATACTGGTTGCAATTTCTCAATATATTGAATACAAACAAATAGTTGAACAGATTGAACAGGGTGATATAAAAATTGAACAAGGGAAAATTTCAACATACAAACCTATTGATTTGACCAATCACGGGTCGCTAGAATCCTTCTCCATCAATGGGATTAAATTTGCTTACTCAGATTACCATAGAATTCCAGGATATCATCATGCTTGTAAAAATGGAGGCGTAATCTGTAAAGAAGGACAGGAAATTAGACTTTCCTACTACACTAAAAAAAACATAAACTACATAGTTAAGTTGGAGGTTTTAAAGAACTAATTATCAGCTTTTTAAAAAAATCACATTTTAGATCGTCTAATTAAATAAGTTTCCAATACTTTTTTAAATCCTGAATTAATATCTACATCTATATAATCTACCCCAAAATTGAGAAGTTTTGTTTTTAGGAAATTAAGTTGTTTTGTTTTTAGGAGATTGAACTTCTTCTTATACTCAGATGGCGTCAGCTTTATATCCTCACCAGTTTCTAAATCGACAAAACGATGGGGTCGATTACCAAAATCTAATTCTTCTTCTAATCTTTTATCGAGAATATTAAATACAATAACTTCGTTTTTGTTATGCTTTAGATGCTGTATACTTTGTAAAACTAAATCTAAATCTTCTCTACCTGAATGAAAAGAAAAGTCTGTAAACAAAACAACCAGTCCTCTTTTAGGGCTTTGTTCTGCAATCCTATGTAAAGAGCTTGATAAATTAGAAACACCTTCACCTTTTCTCTTACCATCTAAAACATCTTCTAATTGTTGAATTAAGAAGGCTAAATGAGTTTTACTTCCTTTTATCTCTGATGAAAAGCGAATTTTTTCATCAAATAAAACGATACCTGACGCGTCTCTTTGACGGTTTAACAAAAACAACAAGGCAGCAGCAGCATACAAAGAAAACCCCAATTTATTTAAACTATCTAAGCCTTTATTAGCGATAGTTGGAAAACACATAGAATTAGAAATATCAACTACAACTGTTGACCTTACATTAGTTTCCTCCTCGAACTCTTTCAGAAATAGTTTTTCAGTTCGAGCATAAATTTTCCAGTCAATATTTTTTGTTGAATCTCCCGTATTGTAAATCTTATGTTCAGCAAATTCAACAGAAAAGCCATGAAAGGGACTTTTATGGATACCTGTTAGAAAACCCTCTACAACTTGATTGGCAATTAAGCCAAACTTTGAAAAATGATTTACATCTTGCTTCTCGATGGGCATTGTAAGAATTTAACTTAAAATTAATTCTTTTGAATCAAAAAAACTCAAACAAAAAAAGCCCTTTCAAAAGAAAGGGCTTTCTTGTCTTTTATTTTGATTATAATAGTTTATCTAATTTTTCAGCCAATGCAGCTTTTGGCGCAGCTCCTACTTGCTTATCAACAACCTCTCCGTTTTTAATAAACAAAATCGTAGGGATATTTCTAATACCATACTTAGCGGAAATTTCGTTGTTTGCATCAACATCAACTTTTCCAACAAGAGCCTTACCTTCATAATCTTTTGATAATTCTTCGACAACCGGAGCAACCATTCTACATGGCCCGCACCATTCAGCCCAAAAATCAACGACAACAGGCTTATCGCTTTTTACCGCTAAATCTTCAAAATTTGCATCTGTTAATTCTACTGCCATAACTTTTACTATAATAATTAATATACTTCTATTTACTCAAAAATACGGTTTCTTGTTCAAAGTCCAAGCCGTATCCACAATTTTAAACATTATATTTATGTATTTGTTGATAAACTCATTCAAATTTTTAAAAAAAATAAATATTGCCACGATGTAAATGAGAATTAAATTGCCATTCTCAATAAAAAGTTTTTTAATACAACCAAAAACAAAGTTAAATCTCACTCTCTTTTTGTTGAAAAAACATTTTCAAAACGAAATATCAGCAAAAATAAAATTTTATTTTAGTAACATAAATCTGTTAATTTTTAATGTATAAAAATCAAAACCTTATTTAATTATTATCAGTTATAATAACATAAACACCATCTGAATGGCTAAAAAACTATTTGTACTTGACACATCTGTAATCATATACGACTACAATGCAATTAATAACTTTGCTGAACATGATATTGCTATCCCTATTACCGTTTTAGAAGAGCTAGATAACTTTAAAAAAGGAAACGACACCAAAAACTTTGCTGCTAGAGAATTTTCCAGATTCCTGGACGCTGCTTCTGGAAAACAATCTCTTCAAGAGTGGATTCCCATTGGTGGCGAAAAAAAAGGGAATTTCTCAATTATAATGAATGAACTACAAACCAATATCGATGCCATTGAAATTTTTGGAGACGATAAGGGAGATCATCGAATTTTGAATGCAGCATTGTATCTTAAGTCAAAACATCCTGATCGACAAGTTATTATGGTGTCAAAAGATATTAATCTAAGAATAAAAGCCAAATCGCTAGAAATCATCTCAGAGGATTATGAAACAGGTAAATTAAAAGACTCAGAAATACAAGCCGACACAGTGCCAACCGGTAGATCGGTTATCGAAGATATTAGCACCGAATTAATTGATAAGTTATATTCTCAAAAAGAAACTTTAAATGAAGGTATCGTAAAAAAGAATATAACATCCAACCAATTTTTTGTTCTGAAAAATGGTAAAAAGTCAGCCTTGACTTTTTACCATAAAGAAAAAGACATTTTTTCAAGAGTTGAAAAAATAAACTGCTTTGGAATTAAACCTAAAAATGCAGAACAAGCATTTGCAATGGATGCTTTAACCAATCCAGACATTAAACTAGTCACGATTCAAGGAGTTGCCGGAACTGGAAAAACACTTTTATCGTTGGCGACTGCTCTTTCTCAACATCACGATTATCATCATATTTTTCTAGCTCGACCAGTTGTTCCCTTAAGCAACAAAGATATAGGATACCTACCCGGTGATGCTGGAGCTAAGCTAAACCCTTATATGGAGCCTCTTTGGGATAACTTAAGTTTTATAAAAAATCAGTTTTCCTTCGACAACAGAGAGTATTTAGAAATTGAAGAAATGCAAAGAATGGAAAAAATTGTAGTTTGTCCACTCGCCTATATCAGAGGAAGAAGCTTATCCAATGTTTTTTTCATTGTTGATGAAGCACAAAACTTAACACCTCATGAGGTTAAAACCATAATATCAAGAGCTGGAGAGAATACTAAAGTAGTATTTACGGGAGATGTTTTTCAAATTGACTCTCCCTATCTTGACACCTATTCTAATGGATTATCCTATTTAATCGAGCGAGCTAAAGAGCATCCCTTATACACACACGTGGCTTTAGAAAAAGGAGAGCGTTCGGATTTAGCTAATTTAGCCAATGATTTATTATAAAAATTTAATCTGGGTATAAAAATAAAAAAGAGCGAATATTCGCTCTTTTTTATTTTTATACCCAGTCATATATAATTTCACTTAACTCTTTCCTTTAAAACTTTCACAACATGATCTAGCTTATATCCTTTAGCTTGCAACAAAACTAAATAATGAAATAACAAATCGGCTGATTCATTTAAAAACAATTCCTCGTTATCGTCTTTTGCCTCAATAACAACCTCTACAGCTTCCTCTCCTACTTTTTGAGCCACTTTGTTAATTCCAGATTCCAACAACGATTTAACATAAGATTTTTCAGAATCAGAATTTTTTCGGGATTCAATTATCTGTTCTAACTGATCAATAAAACTTAAGCTACTTTCAGAAACCTCGTTTTCTTCACCCCAGCAGTTTCCTGTCCCTTTATGACAAACAGGACCAACAGGATTAACCTGAACTAATAGCGCATCTTCATCACAATCGTTTTTAATAGAAACTAAATGTAGGAAATTTCCACTATCCTCCCCTTTTGTCCAAAGCCTTTCTTTGCTTCGAGAATAAAAGGTTACTTTTTTAGTTTCATTAGTAACTTCAAAAGCTTCTTTGTTCATATATCCCAACATCAAAACTTTTTGAGTGGAGGCGTCTTGAACAATAACAGGCACCAAACCATCACCTTTTGAAAAATCAATTGTCATAACTATAAATTTTACACAAATTTAAATCATCTAAAGCAGAAAACACGATGTAAATGAAGGTTAAATTGAATATGATTTTACTTGACAAGCTCATTTATCATTCTCAATAATTGATAATCAAGTACTTTTATGGTGTAACGTAAATTATTAATTTGATAGTCAATTTGGAGCAAGTTTAGTTGAGCCTGGCGAAATTGCATATTGGTAATTGAGCCGTTTTTTAGTAAATTTTCAGAACGTTCTAAATTTAATTTTGCAACTGCTCTATTTTCAGTTTGTAGCATTAACAATTTACTATTCTGTAATAAAGCATCATAGTAATTTTGAACTTCTTTTTCTATATTCAACAGAATTTGTTGTTGCTTGTTCGTGTTTACCTCAATAGAAATTTGTGCTTTTTCGAGCGCTTTTTGTTTTTTAAATCCATCAAATAAATTCCACTTTAAACTCACAGAACCGGTATAACCAACAGATGAAGCACTTTTAAAAACACCAACATCATTTGCAGATCCTGAATATCCGTAATCTAAATTTGTAGATAAGACAGGCATGAAGTTAGATTTTGAAATTTTCTTATCAATATCAGCTAGATCTAATTGAATATTTGACAATAAAGCTAAGGTATTATTTTCCTTAGCTTTATTAATATAATCTGAAGCATCACTCAATTCGGGAAGAACAACTTCTTGATTTACTTCGAATTCAAGGGCAATTTTTCTGCCTAGTAAATAATTGAGTTCATTTTTTGCTTTTCTTAAGTTCAATTCAGCACTCAAAACGTTCGAACTATCAAAATTTAAGTCAACTTTAGCATTTAAAAGATCAAGTTTACTTGCATTACCAAAATCATTAATAATTTGGGTACGCCGAAGCCTGTCTAATGATATTTCCATTGATTTTTGAACTAATTCCAACTGATTTTGCACTCGAACTACCTCGCAGTAAGCATTGATCACTTGAATTAAGGTACTCTCAATAGTTATTTTGGTTTGAAGCTCATACAAACTACCTGAGGTCTTTAATTTTGAATACAACTTAATTCTTGCTCCTCCATTAAATAGCAAATAAGATGCAGCAACTTTAGCCGACTGATTGTTTTGAGAGGCCTCCATACCTTCAATTGCGGGAAAAATACCGCCATTAAACTCCTGATTAGTTGATGAATAACTATAACTAGCAGCACTGTTAGCACTTAAAGTAGGCAACAAGCCTGCAGCACCAGGATGAATACCTGTTTTGAGTGCAGCTTCTTCCTGTTGAGCAATAAGGATACCATGATTATTTGAAAGAGCAATACTGATAGCCTCTTCCAGATTAAGTACTTGTCCATTTAAAGCATCATTTATTAAAAAGATAACCAACAGGTTTATTATTTTTTTCATTTCAATTCTTTATCACCACCTTCCGTTAGGTGTTCGTATTTCAATTCTTTAACCGATGCCTCTAATTGTTCGGAACTATTTTTCAAAACTTTACCTGTAACCAACCAATGAATAATAACCTTAACAAAATTCAAAGAATACAAGGTTATAGGTAAAAAGACCAATGTTAAGAAGGTCGCTACCAAAAGACCATAAGCAATTGCAATTGCCATAGGAATTAAAAATTGTGCTTGCATACTCTTTTCAAAAATTAAGGGCGCTAATCCCGCAATAGTTGTTACAGAAGTTAGCACAATAGGTCGGAACCTTGATAGGGCAGCTTTCCTTAGTGCATCTTTGTATCGCATTCCTCTTTTTAAATTTATGTTTAATCCACTAATTAAGACCAGAGCATCATTAACCATAATTCCAACCAAAGCAATCATACCAAAAAAGGAAAACATGGAAAGTTGAAAATCGTGAATGAAATGACCAAACACAACTCCCGAAAACCCAAAAACAGAGGTTACAAAAACAGCTATTGCCTGAGTAAACGAGCGAAAGGTCAGTACCACAGTAACAAACATAAAGAGCAATATAATCCAACCTCTTTTTTGAACGGAAACCCCTACTTTTGCAAACTCTCTGGCCTGGCCCTCAATTGATTTCTTAACCTGTGGGTATTCAAGAAGCAATGAGTCAACCAAATTTTTATTCACGTAAGAAAGCAATTCACTCTGACTTGAATTTTCAGGATCCATAAGGTCTGCTTCAATTTTAACCATACGCTTCCCGTCTAAGTGCTCATATTTCGCGACACCACGAACTTGTGAAATATGAACTAAGTCTTTTATCAAGTATTCACCGCCCTTCAACCGAATCGTTTTATTTTCAAAATCACCAATGGACTGTCTCGTTTCTTTAGCATAACGAACCCATACTTTAACTTCGTCTAAACCTCTTTGTAAACGCTGAACTTCATACCCATAAAAACCACTCCTAATTTCATTAACAATCTCTGCATAAGATAACCCTAGAGCGTAAGCCTTATCTTTTAACTCAATGTTTAACTCTAACATTCCTTTCTGATCAGATGACTCTATATTTTTTAGTGTCCCCATATCACGCATACCTCTGAGAAGTCTTTCCTTAAACTCATCTAAGACATTATTATCCGAAGAGTATATTGCAACCGAAATAGGTCGACCAAAGGGCATACCCGCTTTTGCTGTAAGTTTTTCTGCATTTGGAATTTGGCCTACCTTATTTAAGATAGCAGTTGTAATTTGTGAAGAATTTATCGCTCGTTCCTCACTAGGGGTCAGCATAATCGTTAAACTACCTCTATTACTTCCCTTTCCTAGTCCTTTAGTAACAGCTGTTATTACGCTTTGATTCTCTCGCTCTAGGGAGTCATTGAACTCCCAAACAACTTCTTGAATTCCATCAATATAATTTTCGGTTATTTTTTGATTGGTACCCGCTGCCATTTCTAAGTTAATGGTAAAGCTATCAGCAAAAATTGGAGGAAACATAGATACTTTTACGTATCCAAAAACAATAAAAAAGATACTGATTACAAGAACTCCTATTGTACTAATAAAAATAAATGGAATCTGTTTAAACGAAAAATTAAGTAGGGGTTGGTAGCACTTTGTTTTGATATAATTCAAGCACCTAGTAAACCAATTAATAATATTTAACCAAAATCCCTTTTTTCCGTTTTTCGATAAAGCTTTAGAATGAGCTACGTGAGCTGGTAAAATGAAAGCTCCTTCCACCAGAGAAATAACTAGAGTAGCCACAACTACAAACCCCATCTCAACAAAGAAGTCTCCCATTATTCCATCAATAACAAAAAATAAAGAAAAAGCTATTACGGTTGTTAAAATAGCGGAGAAAACAGCAGGTAAAACCTCAAGAGTTCCGTCTATAGCCGCCTGAACAGGCTCTTTGCCTCGCTCCCAGTGTTGGTATATATTTTCTGCAATTACAATACCGTCGTCTACCAATATTCCAATCACGATAATCATCCCAAAAAGAGAAATAACATTAATAGAAATTCCCGCACCTCCTGCCAAAATAAACATCCCACCAAAGGCAATGGGTATAGCCATTGCAACCCATATAGCTAATCGAGGATGCAAAAACATGGACAAAAGAGCAAAAACCATTAAAAAGCCCAATAGGCCATTATTTACCAATAAATCAATCCTTTGTACTAAAACTTTAGAGCTATCACGAATAATTCGTGTTTCCAAAGAGGGATGCTTTTGATTAAATTCTAACTGTCTTTTTTTGACCTTATCAACAATGGATTTTAAATCCTCGTGGATAGTATAAAGTACATTAACAATTATCGCTTTTTCACCATTGACGTATCGCTCTGAGGGTTCATCTACCCAGCCGTCTCGGACCACAGCAACATCTTTTAAACGAACAATATTACCGTTTAACATAGCCTTTACCACTATATCTTCAAACTCCTCTCCAAAGTACTTTTTATTTCGAGCACGAATAAGAATGTTTTCTTCTGCTGTTTTAAGCTCTCCCCCGGTAATTTGAATATTATCTCTTTTGATTGAATTCGCTACTTGCTCTATCGTCAGCCCATATTTTTTCAGAAGATCATTATCTACTTGTATTTCAATTTCTTCATCCGGAAAACCTTCTAACTCAACTTGTGAAATAATAGAATCTTCCTGCAGAATACTCTCCCATTCTCGAGCAATACTTTTCAACTCTTTTAACGATACATCTCCGCTAATTGCAACAGATACAGCATGTTGAGGTCTTTCAAATTTTGAAACTGAAGCAGGCTCCATACCGGATGGAAAGTTGTTGATTCCATCTACAGCATTTTTAATTTCCTGAATTACAATATCGGTATTGTAATTTGAATTGACTTCCACCGTGGCATATCCATAATTTTCTTTTGATGCTGACGTTATTCTTTCTATACCATTTAAGCCTTCTAATTTATCCTCTATTTTAAGAATGATACCTTCCTCTATCTCTGCGGGAGAAGCACCTTGATAAATTGCAGATACTCTAATAAATTTTGATTCTGATTCGGGAAAAAAAGTTGTCCTCAAGGACTTCATTCCTACCCAACCCATCAGAATAAGTAAAATCATCAATATATTTCCAGCGATTGGATATTTGATAAAGTATGTAATTAATTTTCTCATGAATTAGTTTCTTGACCGAACCTTATTTTTTTATCTTTTTTATTATCTATTTGGAATTACTTAGTCAAATTTATCTGCATACCATCATATAAGTCCTTCATATTGTCGGTAATATAATTATCATCAGAAGATAATCCCATAATAATTGCCTTAGACTTATTTGCATACAAAACACTTACTGGTTTAAATCTAACCCTACCTGAATCGACTAAATAAACCCCTCCATTTTTAATTAACTTTCTATTTATAGATAAACTGTTTTTGAATATTTTCCCTTGACCTATACCCGTTAAAAACATTCCTTCTTTTAAAAAAGGACCACTGACAGATATATATATTTTAACCATTTGAGATAAAGTATTTATAGAGTTATTAATTCTTGAAACTTTTCCCTTCCAAGATTTATTTATTTCACTCGATTCTAAATTAAAAACAGATTTTTTAGATATGAATTGTAAATCAGACAAACTTACCTCTGCTTCTAATTCATAGGTTATTGGATTAATATATGTACCGATTTTTTGGCCGGGAATTATCAGGGTTCCTTTTTTAATAGCAGCCGTAGTAATTACCCCATTAAATGGTGCCTTTATGCTGTATTTTGATAATTTTTCTTCCTTACCCTTTAAAGCATAATAGCTATTTAAAACACCTTTAGCAGCTATAAATCTTTTTAACTTTTGATTTTTTAGGCTCGGTAATTCAGGAAGCGATAAATTTACATCAATTTGGTTTAAGAATGATTCCCATTGCAAATATGCCTCTGAATAATCAATTTTCAAATCTCCCATTATTAATGAAAGTTGCGCTATCAACTCTGTTTTCTGTGCCTTTAATGCTGCTTCAAACTCTATTGAATTTATTTGAACTATAACATCTTCTTTTTTAAAGACATTACCTTCTCTAAAATTATCACTCATCAAAACTCCTCCTACTTCAGAATAAATATCTATTTTACTCTTGGCCTCCAATTTACCGGTAAATTGGACCTCGGCAGTATTATTTTTTAAAAGCACAGCTGAGGTTCTAACAGATCTATATGTTTGTTTAAAATCGCCTTTTACATCCAAATCTCTATTATTCGAGAGAATGAAAATAATAAACACTGTAGCTCCCAATGCTAGAAGCGACAAAACAATTTTACGAGTAATATCATTCATACGAAATTATATTTGTGATTTCAGGACATTTAAATCTAGCTATTTTACTCAACACTTTTTATGAACTGTTAAAAAAAAATTGTGCGTACTAAAAAATCATCAACACTATTAAAAGTTCTTTTTTAAAATAAAGTGAAGTTTTATCTCCGGTCTAATAGCAAAGATCAGAGCGAAACATCTCTTAATTAAAAATTCTCCTGGTTCAACTACCGAAGCTTTTGTAGAAATTTATACTGATAATCTAATCGATACTAAATTTGTAATCCTTATTTAAAAATTTATTAAGATCCTCTTTTGAAATATTTGTTTTTAGTTTACCGTTTTTAGCATAGCCGACTCTTCCAGTTTCCTCTGAAACAATTAAAACAATTCCATTGGAAACCTCGCTAATACCAGCAGCAGCTCTATGCCGCATACCAAGTGCAGGAGGGAAATTATCATTTTCAGTTACAGGTAAAACACATCTAGCTGCAACAATCTTATCTTTGGCAATTATAACAGCTCCATCGTGTAAAGGTGAATTTTTAAAGAAGATATTTTCTAATAAACGAGTATTAATATTAGCATCTATAGTATCTCCTGTTGACGAATAGAAGCTCAGATCAGAATCATTACTTAAAACAATTAAAGCTCCTGTATTTGTTTTGGCAAGGTTGAAGCACGCATTTACCACAGGTTTGAACTGTGTACTTAACTGACCTTTTTGTTTTAAAAAAGGAACCATTTGAAAGAGCCATCTTGCCTGTTTACTGTTGTAACTTTTAATGCCTATTAAAATGAGAAACTTTCTTATTTCTTGCTGAAAAAGAACGACCAAAGCTATTGCTCCAACACCAAGTACTTGACCAAATATTTTCCCCAATAACTTCATTTGCATGAAGTTAACAATGAGATTTAACAGAAACAATGCAAGAATTCCTATAAAAACATTAACAGCTACAGTACCCTTTACAATTTTATACAATTGATACAATAAAATAGAAACGAGAATAATATCAATTAAATCCCTCCAATTAAAGAAACCTCCTGCTACAGATGCCAGTTGAGCTGAATACATACCCAAATATATACTATTTAGATTTTGAAACTTTACGTTGTGAACGCTAAATCCGTTAATTTTGATTCAAAATGAGGCTACTTTTTTTTGGAAAAAAAAATAAACTGAGAATTTTTAATGTCTGGCCATGAAAAAATTGCTTCAATACTAGAAGGGAATATTGAATTCTCTATCAGTTATAAGAAACAGTTAATAAGTTTTTATTGGTTTTAAAAGGTTAAGACTTAAATTTGTTCCTCAATTCGATTATTATGGTTAAGGAACATGTTAAATTATTAATTATTGGGAGTGGTCCGGCAGGATACACTGCTGCCATATATGCTGCTAGAGCAGAATTAAAACCATTAATGTATGCTGGTTTACAACCTGGTGGACAATTAACCGAAACAACTGAAGTTGAAAACTATCCTGGGTATCCAGAAGGAATCCAAGGTCCTGAAATGATGATGGAGTTTAAAGCGCAAGCAGAGCGTTTTGGAACCGAAGTCCGTGATGGATTAGCTACTGAAGCTTATTTAAATGAAATCCCCAAAAGAATTGTTGTTGAAGACAAAGCTGAAATAACAGCCGATACGGTAATAATATCAACAGGTGCATCTGCCAAATGGTTAGGATTAGAATCTGAAGAAAGATTAAAATCTGGAGGTGTTTCTGCATGTGCTGTTTGCGATGGTTTCTTCTATAGAGGACAAGATGTTGTGGTTGTTGGTGCAGGTGACTCAGCTTGTGAGGAAGCAATGTACTTAGCCAAGCTGTGCAAAAGCGTCACAATGTTGGTAAGAAGGGATGAATTTAGAGCATCAAAAATAATGGCTAATAGAACTCTAAATACCGATAACATTACCGTTTTATTCAATACTGAGACTGTTGAAGTTATTGGAGAACAAGTAGTAGAAGGAGTTCGATTCAAGAACAACCAAACTGGAGAAGAATCTACTTTAGAAGTAACTGGATTCTTTGTTGCGATAGGTCACAAACCAAATACCGATATATTTAAAGGTCAGTTAAAAATGGATAATGTTGGTTACTTGGACGTTTTACCTGGTACAACAAAAACCAATATTGAGGGTGTTTATGCTGCTGGTGATTGTGCTGACAAAGACTACAGACAGGCGGTTACTGCTGCGGGAACTGGTTGTATGGCTGCCTTGGATGCTGAAAGATGGTTAGCAGATAAAGAAATTCATTAAATCCAAGAACATAAAAAAATATAAAAGCCTCCATTTGGAGGCTTTTATATTTTTTTATCGAAAGGAACTACTACAAAATATTTTCGTTTGCTGACAACACAAACTTTTTTAATACGAAGGAAACAACTAAAGTAAAATAGAAACTGATAAAACTATAAGCCAATATTAACAGTTCAACTGAGTCAACACCAATACATGTTGTAGCAATCATCAACCCTATTGCACTATTTTTTAAACCACTCTCGATAGATACAGCTAGAGCCTGTTTAGTTTCAACTTTGAACATCTTAACAAATAGTAATGAAACCAGCATGGAAATTATATTAATTAGTAACGCAGGAAAAATCATTTCTGTAATATCAACATCATTATTCTTTGGCTCATCAAAAAACATTATCGCTGTAAATACACCAAACAGTAAACCCGGTAACAACCACTTTAAAGTTTTCTTTGATTTCACGACTAATTTTGGGACTTTTTCACCTAAAAACAAACCAATAGCGGTAGGAATAATCGTAAGACAAAAAATTTGAATGATAATATCTAAATAATTAAGTTTAATATTTGCTGAAATACCTCCGACCTCATTTATATACCAATTTAAAATAAGTGGAAATGTCAATAAACTTTTAAAATTACTTATTGTAGTTAGAGATACAGACAGAGCTAAATTGCCGTGTACCATTTTGGTGATTATATTTGATCCAGTACCCGAGGGACATAGACTTAATACAAGTAAACCAAGAGTTATCTCATTGTTAAAATTAAACAACCACCCTATAATTAAAGCAATCGTTGGTAAAAGAATCAGCTGAGAGATAACACCAAGTATAGCAGCCTTTGGAAATTTAAATAAGGATTTAAAGTCCTGAACTCTAGTACTAATGCCAATTCCTACCATAATGAGGAAAAGAACAATAGGCAATACTATTTCTCCGAAAAAATTCATTGATTTATCAACTGAAGTAAACGACTTAATGCACTGAATATGGTTTTTTCAACAACTCGACCTCGACCTTTACCCATTTGAAATTGTTCTGAAAAAACACCTTTAGGGCCTGCGATACCTATCCAAACCGTTCCCACAGGCTTTTGGTCTGTTCCGCCATCTGGGCCGGCAATTCCTGAAGTTGAAAGGGCATAATCTGTTGCAAAAAGCTTTTGAGCGCCTATTGCCATTTGCTCAACAACCTCTTTACTCACCGCTCCCTTTAATTTTAAAATTTCTTCAAAAACGCCTAGCTGTCTTACTTTTACACTATTAGAATATGCTACAATGCTTCCTTTAAAATATGCTGATGCACCAGGAACAGATGTTATTCTAGAAGCTAAGGCACCACTGGTAAGTGATTCAGCAGTAGAGAGTGTTAATTTTTTTTCTATTAAAAGTTGATTTAAAATTTCTTGAAGTTGAGCTTCATTTTTGGAAAAAACATGCTTTTCTATTCTGGACTCTATTTTATTAAACAGAATATCTATTTCTTTAATTAAACTTAATTCATCCTTACCTCTTCCAGACAATCGCAACTTCACAATTCCAGGCGAAGGCAAATATGCTAATTTTATATGTTTTGGTAAGCTGTCCTCAATGTCTGATATCTCTTTGGCGATGTAAGACTCCCCTATTCCCTGTGTCATAATGGTTTGATGAATAATTGCAGGAAGTTCAAACCTTTTTTTAATCCTGGGAAAAACTTCGTTTTCCATAAGGTATTTCATCTCACTGGGAACTCCTGGCATACTCACAAAAACAACACCTCTTTGCTCCATCCACATTCCCGGAGCCGTACCAACCTTGTTTAAGAGCATTTCACACCCTTTAGGAACCAAAGCTTGTCGCTTATTAACGGAAAGCATTTCAAGATTATAACGTTTAAAAAAATCTTCTACATTCACTAAAGCTTTTTTATTTTCTATCAAAGGAGTATTAAAATAATCAGCAAAAATCTTCTTGGTAATATCGTCTTTAGTAGGACCTAAACCGCCTGTAATCAAAACTAAACTCGCCTTAGATTGAGCATAAGTTAAGGCCTCTTTGATAGCAAGCTCATCATCGCAGATAGTTAAAACCTCTCTTAGCTCAACTCCGTTCCTATTTAGTCCAGCACCCATCCAACCAGCGTTCGTATTTATTGTTTGACCAATCAATAACTCATCGCCTATACTTATAACAATTGCATTCATATCATTTGAAAATTTAGACGCTTTATCTTAAAATATCGAAAAATTATAAATCAAAAATACAACAGTCTTGCAACTTTTAATAAAAAGCAAACCGCTTCGTCGCCTTATATTTTTTTGCGTTTGGTAATAGTTAACTGAAATTTCAAAAATGATAAAATAACTTTCTAATCCAATTTATCATGAAATTACGAAGAAAACAGTCATTTTTTTTAGGATATAGCTTAATTTATAATTTTTCTTATCATTCCCATTTATTTAATAATAATTACTCTTAAAATAAAAAAGAGAGTTTTGTAAAATAGAAACTCTTCATCAAAGAGACTCTAATAAATAGATCGAAAACCATTTTTAGACTCTTCCAAACTTACTATTTAGACAAGTCTAAATTTTTTTATCTTTGCGTAAATAAAAAAAATGCAAAGTAGTACAACCGAAGATTATCTAAAAGCAATTTTTAAGCTAAGCGGGCCTCTTAAAAAAGGAGTTTCCACTAACGCCATTGCTGAGGAATTATCTACTAAAGCTTCGTCTGTTTCTGATATGGTGAAAAAACTATCCGACAGGAAATTAGTTCATTATGTAAAATACCAAGGATCAAATCTTACCAAAGAAGGAGAGAAAATTGCATTGAGAGTGATTAGAAAACATAGATTATGGGAAGTTTTTCTAGTTGAAAAATTAAAATTTGGATGGGATGAAATTCATGAGATTGCTGAACAGCTTGAACACATAAAATCCTCCAAGCTAATTGATAAACTAGATGCACATTTGGGCTTTCCAAAAAGTGACCCGCATGGAGATCCTATTCCAGATAAAAAAGGACTTTTCCCAACCGTTAAGAAGCTAAATTTAAATGAGCTTCAAGTTGGAGAAAAAGCTATTTTAATTGGCGTTTCTGAAGATTCAAAACATTTCCTAAGTTATCTCGATAAAATTGGACTTAAATTAGGTTCAACTATTGAAATATTAGACTTTTTTAAATTCGACAAATCCTTGAAGGTCCAAATAAATAATAAAACCGAACTGACATTTTCAGATTTGGTAGCTAAAAATTTAAACATTTCTAAAGAAGACTAAAATGAGTTTAAAACAAATCAGTATTTTTTTTGTCATAATCGGAACTGCAATAAGCTGCAATCAAAAGAATATATCTCAAAGTGAAAAAACAAAAGTTATTTGTACCACAGGAGTAATTTCTGATGCAATTAGTAATATTTTACCACTCAATTTTGAAGTAACTGCATTAATGGGACCAGGTGTTGATCCACACACCTATAAAAGCAAGGCATCAGAGATGAAAGCATTGATTAGCGCTGATGTTATCGTTTATAATGGAATACATTTTGAGTCCAATTTGATTGATGCGATTAAGGAATTAGGAAAAACTGGATTTGTGATTAGTTTAGGTGATATTGTTCCAGAAAACAGACTAAGAAAAACAACTGATTTCGGAACAGCTCATGACCCTCATTTTTGGCACGATGTCAATTTATTTGCGACTTCAATAAAATTGGCAGGTAACCAGCTTTCCTTGAAATTCCCTCAATCAAAAACATATATTGATTCAGCGACTATTTCATATTCAAAAAGTCTACTTGAGACCGAAAGATATGTTCACAACGAAATTGCTAAAATACCAGATTCTTCAAGAGTTTTGATCACAGCACACGATGCTTTTGGATACTATGGTCGTTTGTTTGGAATAGAGGTAAAAGGCGTTCAAGGTATTTCAACTGCTTCCGATATTTCGCTCAGGGGAATAACAGAACTCACTGATTTTATAGTAGAGCGAAATATTCCTTCAATATTTGTAGAGAATTCTGTTTCAGAAAAAAACATAAATTCAGTAATTGAAGGATGCAAATCAAAAGGATTAAATATTAGCATTGGTGGAACTTTATATAGTGATGGATTAGGAGACTCTGAAAGCGGAGCAAACACATACATAAAAATGATTAAAAAAAATACTCATTCGATAGTGAGTGCACTAACTAAATGATTAAACACGTTGACCATCCCATTGTTGAGGTACATGACTTAACTGTTGCCTATGATAACAAACCCGTACTTTGGAACGCTGATTTCAGTATTCCAAAAGGAAAAATGATAGGAATAGTTGGCCCAAATGGAGCCGGAAAGTCGACATTGCTTAAGTCAGTTATGGGACTTATTCCTCCTGCTAGTGGCTTTGTTAAAATTTATAATAAAAATCTGGAAGACGTACGCTCAAAAGTAGCCTATGTGCCTCAAAAAGAGTCTGTTGACTGGGACTTCCCTGCTAACGTTTTAGATGTAGTCGAAATGGGTAGGTATGGAAAGAAGAACCTTTTTAAAAGACTTACGAAAAGCGATAAGAATATTGCTGTTGATGCCTTAAAAAAAGTAAAAATGTTGGAGTTTTCAGAACGTCATATCTCTGAGCTTTCTGGTGGGCAACAACAACGCGTATTTATCGCGAGAGCATTAGCGCAAGAAGCAGATATATATTTCATGGACGAACCTTTTTCTGGTGTTGACATGGCTAGTGAGAAAACAATTGTTGACCTTTTAATGAAACTTAAAAAAGAAGGGAAAACAATTTTTGTTGTTCATCATGATTTACAATCCGCTATGGATTATTTTGATTGGATGATTCTAATCAACAGAAGAATTGTTGCAAGCGGTCCAATCTCTGAAGTTTTCAATTCGGAGTTGCTTCAAAAAACATATGGAGGAAACCTCTCTTTACTGGATCAAATTGGACAAGTTTTTAAAGAAAAACAATTTCCCATACGAGAAGATTGAATATGAGCGTTTGGAATGATTTCATATACTTTTTTTCCTTTCAGGACGCCAACATCACTAATGTTCTTTTTGGGACATTACTTCTTGGTTTCACATGTGGAATTGTTGGAGTGTTGGTTGTTTTGAATAAAAAAGCGCTCATTGTCGATGCTGTTTCTCACTCAATTCTTCCTGGCATTTGTATTGGTTTCATGTTATCGGGTATAAAAAGTCCTGTTTATTTAATTTCAGGAGGAATGGCAGCTGGTGCTTTATCTGTTTTTTTAGTAGATTGGATATCAAAAAAATCACGAATTAAAAAGGATGCAGCTATTGCGATAACGCTTTCTGTATTATTTAGCGTAGGTGTAATTCTACTTAATATCATTCAACATTCCGGAAACAGTAACCAAAGTGGCTTATCTGATTTCCTCTTTGGAAAAGCGGCAACAATAATTCGTTCTGACTTGTACGTATTTGGAGTAATGTGTGCAATTGTTTTAGTTATAATACCCTTGTTCTACCAGCATTTTAAAATCGCTTTATTTGATAGCGGTTTTGCCAAAACAATCGGACTTAACGAAAAATTGATTCAAAGTTTAATTTCAGGATTAATTATCATTAGTACGGCAATTGGAATTCAAACAGTAGGAATAATTTTAATGAGCGCTCTAATTATTACTCCCGCATCATCTGCTTTTTTCTGGACAAATAATTTTAAAAAATCTATAATTATTTCAGGCGTATTTGCAGCAATAAGTAGTGTTTTAGGTGTTTTCGTTTCTTATCTTTCACCGGATATGCCAACGGGTCCCTGGATTATTGTAATGCTTTCAACCATTGCTATTCTTTCTTCTTTTTTTTCTAAAAAAGGAATTCTGACAAAAAGAATAAAATCAATAGAAAATTCTCGTAAAATGATTTCTGACAATGTATTAAAAGCAGTTTATAAATTGGGAGAAAAACAAAATAAAATAAATGAGGGAAGATCAATTATCGAAATTAAAAACTTCCGTCCAATCTCATCAAAGGAATTAGCAAAAGGTTTGCGAATTTTAAAAGGCAAAGGCTTAATTTTTGAAAAAGGTTTAAAATGGACGCTTAGTGAGAGAGGAATTGTTGAAGCTAAACGAATTATTAGAATTCACCGATTATGGGAATTATACATGGAAAAGTTTATGCAGATTCCATCCGATCATGTTCACGAGAGTGCAGAATCAATAGAGCATATAATGACACCTGAATTAGAGACAGAGTTATTGCAAATATTAGGAAAACCTAAAAGTGATCCCCATCAACAAAAAATACCCTACGAAGATTAATGTTTGATTTTTGGATTATATTAACCGCAAGTATTATTGCAATAAACTCAAGTTTATTAGGCAGTTTCCTGGTGCTTAAAAGAATGAGTTTAATTGGTGATGCATTATCTCATGCTGTACTGCCAGGAATTGTAATTGCTTTTTTAATATCCGGAGAAATTAATTCTTTTTGGATGTTACTAGGTGCAAGTAGCTTCGGGATTTTCGCAATTATTTTAATAGATTGGCTCAATCGCGTTGGTAGATTTGGTAAGGACAGTTCTATTGGAATTATTTATACCTTATTATTTGCAATTGGAATTATTTTAATTACCTCAAAAGCTAAAAATGCAGATATTGATGTTGATTGCGTTTTATTCGGGGACATTAATACTATACCTCTTGTTCACAAAATCATCGGTATCCCTGCTCCTACATTCAACTTAATGATCATCTCTTTAATAACAATTCCAATTGTATTATTCGGTCTAAAAGGATTCAAAATTACAAGCTTCGATAAAGGCTACGCATCAACCTTAGGGATATCAATTGGATTCTGGAGTTACCTACTACTCAGTTTATCAAGTATTTCAACGGTTTTCAGCTTCGATAGCGTCGGCGCCATAATGGTAATAGGTTTACTAGTTATTCCCGCGTCATTCGCGAACCTAATAACTAGAGAACTAAAGCCTTTTCTGGCAATAGCTGTATCTTTCGGAATATTGACCTGTTTGCTAGGACATCTTTTTGCTGTCAAGCTTGATATTCCAACAGTACCAGCAATAGGAGTTTTAATGGGAATAATTTTAATTCTAACACTAATTTTACAATCTGTAAATAAAAGATTTAATAAAAATATACAACCTGCTGGAGAATAAATTATTCTTCCCATTAATAATTTAATATGAAGTTAATTGCTTTCACCTTACTATTCTTAAGCTCAGTTTTAAAAGCTCAACACTTATTACCTGAACCTAAAGAATTTATTGTTCTAGAAGGGAAATTTAATATTACCGATAAAGTTAAAATTCGTGTTGTAAATCCATCATTAAACTTAAATAGATATGTAGAAGAATTTATGCAAAGACTTCAGTTTAGGTCTGGTGTATACTTTAAGAATGAAAAATTACAGGACACTGTTTCATTAAATGAAATAGTTATCAATACAAGCAGAATAGTTGACAATATAAATTTAGATGTTAACGAGTCCTACGAAATAAATATTTCATCAAGTCAAGTAAATATTACAACAGAAAATAATATTGGAGCATATCGGGCACTTGAAACCCTACTTCAACTAACTGAAAGTAGTGAAAACGGTTCTTTTTTCACAAATTGTAAGATTATTGATGAGCCAAGATTTAAATGGAGAGGTTTACTAATTGATGTATGCCGACATTGGATACCTCTTCATATTATAAAAAGAAACATTGATGCTATGGCATCTGTTAAAATGAATGTTCTTCATCTACACCTAACAGATGATCAAGGATTTCGAATTGAATCTAAAAAATTCCCAAAACTCCATACATTAGGAAATGATGGAAATTATTTTTCGCAGGAAAACATTAAACATCTTGTTCATTACGCAAAAGAAAGAGGCATAAGAATTATTCCTGAATTTGATATCCCAAGCCATATTTCAAGCTGGTTAGTTGGGTATCCTAAATTGGCATCAACAGACAAACAATATAAGTTAGCTAATAATTATGGCGTATTTAATGCAACACTAAATCCATCTCAAGCTTATACTTACCAATTTTTAGATACACTCTTAACTGAAATGTGCGAACTATTCCCAGACGCCTATTTTCATATTGGAGGAGATGAAAATAACGGTAAAGAATGGAACCAAAATAAGAAAATTCAAAAATTCAAAACAAAAGAAGAATTAAATAATAATGAGGAATTACAGGCCTACTTCAATGAAAAAATACTAACTATTCTTACTCGAAATAAAAAAATAATGATAGGTTGGGACGAAATTTATAATCAGAATATTCCTAAATCAATAACCATACAATCCTGGAGAGGAAAAAAATCTATGATTAGCACTGCAAAAAATGGATTTCCAAGCTTACTTTCTAATGGATATTATTTAGATAAGGTTTATAAACTATCTGAGTATTATCAAAACGATCCCTTACCCAAAAATATTCATTTAACCGAAAATCAAAAAAAACTGATTTTAGGAGGTGAAGCTACCATGTGGACAGAAATTGTTGACAAAACAACTATTGAATCTCGAATTTGGCCCTCTTCACTAGCTATTGCTGAACGACTTTGGAGTTTTCCAAATAAATGCAACGTGCTTAAATTATATGAGAAGATTCCCTATATTTCCAATCAATTGCAAGAATTTGGATTGACACATTTGAACCATCAAGAAGCTCTTCTGTCCTTAATATCCAATAACTCATCAATTCAACTATGGAGACCTTTTATAAAAGTACTCGAACCAATCCGAGGCTATGAAAGACATAACTTCTTAAGAAGAAATAATAAATACTCTACAAAAGCTCATTTAAATCGAATAGCCGACGCTTGTTATGTTGAAAGCTTCCTATCAAGAAAATTTAATATCCTAGTTCTCGAAAACTGTGAAAAAGGTGGGTATTGCCAAAACAGAAAAGATATCAAGTTTTGGTTAGCAAAATGGGCAAAAGCAGCCGAATATTTTCAAAAAATACCCCATCAATCGACAACTTTATCAGAGACTAAGGAATTGGCATTGAAAGTTCAACAACTTTGTGAATTAGCCTGGAGAAAAGTAAACAGCCCAAGTGAAATAAACGAAAACGAAAATAAAAGCGCTAAGAATTTAATTGCTGAAATTGAAAACTATAAGTTAGATGTTCGATTCTCTCCAATCGATGGGATTAAAAATATTTTTAATTAAGAATATATTTCGGATTACAAACTCTCGAGAAAATAAAGGTCACTTATCAAGAAACACAAAATAATCGTTTAATAAACTTTTGCATAAAAGGATTTGTTTCTGAGGTATTATTTCTAGTTTTCTTGCAACAACATTCACCGAAAAGAAATCGCTTTTTTTTTTCAAGTGTTTCTTTGTTTGAAGAAATAAACTTTTACAAAGCTTACCATACCTTACAGTTGCTCCAATTATAAAATCTTCATAAGACTGAAGATTAAAATTATTTACTTCTTCTAGAGAGATTAATTTTACAGATTCACTATTTTTTGAAAAGCTTTTTATTTTTTCATAAATATTTATTTTTTACCATCTGTACTTGAATAAAGTATTAAAAAAATAGACATTTTAATTAATACTATTTTTTATTCATTACTTGTTGTGGCATTTTTTGATAATATTTTTTTTCAACTTGGTATTCTATATCCTCTTTATCTTGTGCTGAGCCCTCTGCTTGTATGAAAGTATATTTTGCAAAATCTTTACACCAGTTTTTGTTAGTATTAAGACATTCTACTGGATGAACATTGCCACCCCATTCTTTTGCATCATTTACTAACTCATAACCTAATTCATCAGTAGTTTCAAGACAGTCTGCAACAAAACTTGGAGAATATATTACAATTTCTTTCTTACCTTCAGAAATTAATTTTTTAATTACATCTTCCGTGTAGGGTGTTATCCATTCCTCAGAACCGAAGCGACTTTGAAAACTCATCATACATTGTTCTGGCTTAATATTTTTTAAATTATTGATAATGAGATTAAATGTTTCGAAGCAATGTCTGTAATAGTCATCACCTTTATTGACAATTCGCCTTTTTTGCATTCCATGAAAGGTTATTACTAAGCTGTCGATTTTCTTTCCTTGATGTATTAATTCATTTAATTTTGAGTCAACTTGGTTTACAGAATTGTCAATGAAAGCATGTGTTCTGTGAAAGTTCGTGATGACTTCGAAGGTTGGTATTTTTACTCTCTTCGACAACTCTTTTCCCAACGCATCTATTCCTGAAGCTATTGTGGCCTCAGAGTACTGAGGGAACATTGGTATGACTAATAGTTTTGTTGCGCCAATACCCTTTTTTAAATCATCCTCCCAATCATCATAAACTTCATTTACAAATGG